>TARA_R110000751_G_C13795394_1_pt1 | contig 132379 bp, 114 predicted proteins | sample TARA_R110000751 | Tara Oceans TARA_R110000751 (sample SAMEA4398001) | marine metagenome | biome: Polar Biome; feature: [MES] marine water layer (ENVO:01000295) within the mesopelagic zone...; material: water (ENVO:00002006), including particulate matter (ENVO:01000060) such as...... | reverse complement strand
CCGATGCAACCCCTAATTTCAAATAAATGTTTGTTTGCTTAAAAAACGCTCACAATTAGCGAAATTACCGTGTTTTTTACTATATACAGTAAAAGGATGGCTGATACTGAGTGTAACTGTTTGCGAAAACCCTATAAATGGGTACCATAAGTGCGCTTTATATTCTTATAACCATAAAATCTTTTTAGGTAGAGTCACATGAATCCATCTTTTATTTTGAATATCTTTATCACAGTCATTTTCGCTATTGTTATATATGTCATCTTACCCATGGTAGCAGCGGATATCCCCAATCACTTAGCTGCAGCCCTAGGCATTTTAGTGGGTGGCTTAGTCGTCCCCGCGTTATTGAAAATGTTTCCATCATCTAACGCAACAGGTGAACAAGGCAATTCATCAGAAGTCTCCACACTCTATGTAGGAAACCTTCCCTATCGTGCAGATGAAGAAGCTGTTCAAGAACACTTTGAACAACAAGGCAATGTAGTTTCCGTGCGTTTGATGAAAGATCGCCGCACTGGTAAAAGGAAAGGGTACGGCTTTGTTGAAATGAACGCTAAGGGAGCAGATAAAGCAATCAAAAATCTAAATGACTCGACTTTCCAAGAACGTACTTTAAAAGTGCGTTTGGCAAAAGAGAAAGTTGAGGACGAATAGTTCCATACAATAAAAAGAAGGCCAGCATCAAGCTGGCCTTTTTTTTACTTAGCTAAATTGCAATCTAAGATTACCCCTCTGGTTGATAACCTTTAGGTAAATTGTTCACCAGCTTTTGATTAAATTCATTGAATCGATTAATAGCGGATATTAAATCTGGGGTAGCCACATCTTCACCTAATTTATTTATCAGTTCGTTGATCACATTTTCATAAGACTGACTATCTTCTAGATGAAGTCTTGACCCATCTAACACATTGAGCAGTTTATCAAGATAGTCAGCAATGGGTTTTACAGCTTTCGCTGGGTTACTATCTACACTATCTTCATCAAACCGAGACACAGTTTCGTAGGCTTTGATAACTTGTGTATTTTCTACCTTTGTTAACTGCAATGCAAAACTAGATAACTCTTGTTCATCAAAACCGAGCTCTAAGGCTTGGTTAAAAGCGGTCTCAATATCACCATTAAAAAACTCTTCAGCAAGTTCATTGGCATCAGAAACTAATTGACCAATAGCTTTGAGTTCGTCTTCATCTAACTCACCTTTAACTGAGAACGAAAAGGAGTTTTCTTGATAAAACACTGCGTTTTGTTCAATTACTGCAGTATTAGATTGTGGATCTTCTGCCTGCTCGGGATTCACATCAGATTCTTCTACAGGTCCCGTTGTTGGGTTCTCAGTTGTAGCGTTGGCATTTGACGCTTCATTAGTCTCGCCTGGTTCCGGCACAACAGTCTTATCAACTAACTCTGTTTCCTGTACTTTTTGCTCTACCTGTCGTTGACTTAACTCAAATTGCTCTAAGTCTGCAAACGTAATTTTAACTGTGTCGCCATCTCTGGTGCGAATACTCAGTTCACCAGACTCTTGTTTTGCATAAGAAACACTGGTGGAACTAACAGTAGACTGTGCAGACTTTTCCAAATCCAAAGCTTCAGGATTAAAAATATCTCGTTTAAGATTGGCAATACCTTCTTCTATTAAGCTTTTACTCTTACTAATGCCGTTAGCAATTTCTTCATTCAAAAAACCTGCTAAATCCTGTTCCGCTAGCTTAATGCCTCTTAATACCCCAGATGAAGCTTGTTCAAAGAGATCTTCGAGTTCACTGTCATCGGCCCCTCTATTTTGTGCATTCTTAATAGCACCACCCACGAAACTGAGCACATTTTTTGCAATTTCTTCAAAATCAAATAACGAGTCTTCAGACTCTTTAGATTCAGGAATAGAAAAATTAGGCTTATGCCTATCAACCTCTAGGGTATTGTTGAAAGAATTGGTATATATCTTTACACCCAAAGAGGTACTGGAACTATATTGATCCACTCTTTGTGCTACTTGGTTATTTTGTCCGCTGATAGCTTGCTTTAATCCAGCATCGCGGAGCTGATTCTTAACACTATTGTCGTTACCCAAATGTTGGGGTTTATCACCTAAGAAGGCTTTTAATTGACTAATATTCATGGCAGATACCTCACTATCCTTAACTTAGTATATCGGCCACTACCTTCACATTCTTTAGTTAAATTTGCACAAAAATTATACGGCCTAAGAATTTTACTTTTTTATAGATATTGCAGAATGAATAAAAACACTTTACCTTGCGCCTTTTTATCCCCCGAAAAGATTGAGGCAACACATGCGGCCAACTGAAATTCAAGCTGATAATTATGTTGAACAGCTGAAAAATAAAACAAACCTTATAAAAGAAAGTTTTGCTCAGCACCCTATGCCTCAATTGGAAGTGTTTGCATCCGAGCCATTGCATTATAGGTTAAGGGCCGAGTTTCGGCTCTGGCACGATGGCGATGACCTTCATCATGTCATGTTTGACCAAACTACAAAACAAAAGTACCAAGTCAATAACTTTCCTCCAGCCAGTCAGCTTATTAATGATGTGATGGTTGATTTGGTTTCATTACTGAAAGTAAACGACACGGCCCGAAGAAAACTGTTCCAAATTGACTACTTAGCCACACTAAGCGGGGAAATCATTGCCTCTTTGCTGTATCACAAAGCATTAGATGAACAATGGACTGCAGAAATGCAAAAAATTCGTTCTACATTAAGGCAAAAGTACAAAATAGATATTATTGGTCGAGCAAAGAAACAAAAAATTATACTAGATAAAGACTATGTCTCTGAAGAATTGACAATAAACCAACGTAACTTCGCCTTTAAACAAATTGAAAACAGCTTTACTCAACCTAATGCACGGGTCAACATCAAGATGATTGAGTGGGCTTTGGATATTACTAAAAATAGCCAAGGCGACTTACTTGAACTTTATTGTGGTTCGGGAAATTTTTCGGTGCCCTTAGCCCAAAATTTTGAAAAAGTTCTGGCAACTGAAATTTCTAAAACCTCTGTTGCAGCGGCGCAAGACAACATTGCATTTAATAACATAGACAACTTAAAAATCATTCGCATGTCGAGTGAAGAATTTGTTCAAGCCCAACAAGGCGTTCGTGAATTTCGGCGTTTAGAGGGCGTTAACTTAGCAGATTACCAGTGCAAAACAGTGTTAGTTGACCCCCCACGCGCCGGTTTAGATGACGGCACGGTCGAGATGATCAGTCAGTATGAAAATATAGTGTATATTTCATGCAATCCTGAAACACTTAAACTCAATCTAGACACCTTGTTACTGACACATACCATCACTCGATTTGCCTTATTTGATCAGTTTCCCTACACTCATCATGCTGAATGTGGGGTCTATTTACAAAAAAGCAGTTAGCCCGCAGTTTGTTCTGCTTTAGCTTGCAAAGCACCGTTAACAACAAATCTTAATTGTAGCTTTAGACGCTCAGCAACAATAACTTTTTGCTCATACGATGCATCAAGTGCTTCAGCTCCAGCACTAAAAACTAATTTCACCATTGCTTCAGCTTGTAGGTTGGCAATGTTATAGGGCAAACCGGTAGTAGAGATAGTGTAATCAGTGAGCTCTACATTAAAGTGTTTTATTTCTCGCAAAACGGCGGCTCTAAACGCCATTGATGTACCTGTGTGTTCTCGTAATAATAAACGGAAAACATTGTTATTAGCGGTAATAAATTCCATAAAGGTATCCACTGAGGTATTGATCACACCACCACCGGAAGCGATCCTCACTCTAGCTTGACGCATCAACTGACGCAAAGCTAAACCAGCTTCATCCACTAAGGTTAAGCCTAATTCATCTATATCTTTAAAATGTCGATAAAAAGAAGTGGGTGCGATACCCGCTGCTCGCGCAACCTCTCTAAGACTGATACTCGACAAACTTCGTTGTTCATCTAATAATAAAAATGCCGCTTCGATAATCGAACGGCGTGTACGTAGTTTTTGTTCTTGACGGTTCAATAGTGACAACCTGTTGTTGGTGACCGAGCCAATATTCATATAATTCTAACGTGAAAAAAGTAAAACACATACCGAAGAAATTTAACACTTTATACATATATGACTTGCGAAACGCTAAAGGCAACGTAAAATAGCGTACACATGTAAGCTGAATTTAATATTTTTAAATGAAAAAACCCCGCCTGATTCTTACCAATATATTGGTTTTTACTATTACTGGCTTTATAGCTGCAGTATTGGTACCTTTTGAAGCACTAACAAATGGCTTCGATGCCGTTGAAATTATTGCGTGTGTCTTTTTAATTTATTTTTCAGGCATGTCAATTACTGCCGGCTATCATCGACTATGGTCACACAAAGCATACCAAGCCAATATATTTGTAAGAACAGTTTTGGCTATTGGTGGAGCAATGTCACTGCAAAATAGTATTTTGCATTGGTGCTCCGATCATCGTATCCATCACAAACATGTAGACGATAATGACCAGGATCCTTATTCCGCCAAAAAAGGGTTTTGGTATTCTCATATTGGCTGGATGTTAAGGGAGTATCAAATCCACCGTTATGATGATTACAACAATTGCCGTGACTTACAAAAAGATCCCATAGTGATGTGGCAACATAAGCACTATTTAAAAATTATGCTTAGCGCAAACTTTGGCATCCCCCTATTACTCGGTTGGTTAAATGGCGATGTGTGGGGCATGTTGTTATTAGCTGGGGTATTTCGCCTAGTTGTGGTTCACCACGTTACGTTTTTTATTAACTCCCTAGCGCACATCTGGGGCAAGCAACCCTATACCGATAAAAATACTGCTAGAGATAACGATATCTTAGCATTTTTTACTTTTGGTGAGGGCTACCACAATTTCCACCATATATTTGAATATGACTACAGAAATGGTATTAAGTGGTGGCAATTTGATCCCACTAAATGGTTGATCAAAGGTTTATCTGTTATTGGCTGGACCAGTAATCTTAGACGCTGCCCCGAAGAAAGAATTGAAAAAGCGAAAGTGGCCATGCAACTCAAATTAGCCCAGGAAAAAGTATCTAAATTGCCCAATGCAGATGAAATATTAGCGAAAGTGCAATTTGAATATGAACTTTTAGCACAGCGCATGACCGATTATTACGCCGCAAAAAAACAACTGATGGAAATTAGAAAACAAAGCTTAAAGCGCAGCTATGAAAACCTTGAAGTACATTACAAATATAAAGAGTTAAAACAAAGTTTAGCCTTACAAAAACAAAAATGGTTGCAGCTCAATCAATTTGACTTTTTGCCCACCATGGCAAAATAACAGCTGGGAAAAATCAAATAGATAAGGTCTCTTTTGAGACCTTTTTTTTACAAGTAGAATCGAGTTGGGGATGCGATGACAGCTAAAATAGACATTGTCTCTAAAATTCACGATTGTACTGAATGTGCACATTCATTGCCTTTTCCACCTAATCCAGTATTACAACATTCAAATAATGCAAAGCTTATTCTGATTGGCCAAGCACCTGGCATTAAAGCCCACCAAACGAATACACCATGGAATGATGCCTCAGGCGTTAGATTACGAGAATGGCTAAACCTGCCTGAACATAGATTCTACGACAAAAATACCTTATCTATCGTACCCATGGGATTTTGTTACCCAGGAAAAGGTAAGTCTGGTGATTTACCACCTAGGAAGGAATGCGCACCCAAATGGCATCCGTTTCTAGTTCAACAGGATCCAAGCAAAATAATCCTTTTAGTCGGAAAGTACGCACAAGATTATTATTTAAGAGACAAAAAATCACTGACTGAACGGATTAAAAACTGGCGTAGCTACCAAGCTCAATTTCTACCTTTACCCCATCCTTCACCGAGGAATAATATCTGGTTGAAAAGAAATACCTGGTTTGAAAACGAAATATTGCCACAAATGCAAACAAAAATTAACGAAGTGTTGCTGAGGGAATCAACCTAATTCGGTTTTACAACACCTCTCGAAATGAATCAGAGTAAGTTAGAGATACAAATGTGGGGGATCACTCGTTTAAATTGATTCATCAAAGTGATGCTCTACATCAAAAGTGTTAATAAATACGCCTTGAGTTAATTGTCTTGTGTACCTAAAAATTCGACTAGTTGCTCATATGGCATAGGTTTCGCGAATAAATAACCTTGGGCTTCATCACAACCTAATTTCAACATATAACTTGCCTGCTCTCTTTTTTCAACACCTTCAGCTATCGTAGACAAACCAAGTTTATTGCCAAGGGTGACTATAGTTTCGGCAATAAATGCCGATTTACCTGGCTTTATCTCATTCACAAATGAGCGGTCCACTTTTAAACGATCAAGAGGCAATTGTTGTAGATAACTCATAGATGAGAAACCCGTACCAAAATCATCAATAGCGACTTTTACACCAAACAATTTTAATTCTTGTAAAGCTTCAATCACAATTTGGGGCTCATCCATTACCACACTTTCAGTAATCTCTAACTCAATTCTATCGGGCTGAATATCAAACTCCATGATGATATTTTTCACAGTTTCAATAAAACTTGGATCTCTAAATTGGGGCATAGAAATATTTACGGCCATGCGTAACCCAGTGTGACCTTGGTCAGTCAGCGCTCTTAACTTCCTACATGACTCTTCCAATACCCAAATCCCAATATCAATTATCAGGCCAGAATACTCAGCTAAAGGAACAAATACCGCAGGCGAAACAAACCCGCCGTCAGACGTGGGCCAGCGTAATAATGCTTCCATCCCTACTATTTGTTCAGTGACTAAGTCCACTTGAGGTTGATACCAAAGTTGTAACTTCTTAGCCTGGAAATCTCTGGTCAGTTGCCTGATCATATCTAAACGCCAAGTTGTTTCCTCTTCCATCTCTGGCGCGTAATATTCATAGTTTGTATTAAGATTTTTCTTGGCTTTATTTAATGCAATGTTGCTATGTTTGAGAATATTAATGCCGCTTTGTGGCTTTCCATCTAATCGACAAAAACCAAAACTAGCCGAAAGTGGTAAGGTATGTTCACCTGCTTTAAATGGCGCCACAAAAATTTCATTTAATGTTTGGGGATTAACAAAAAATTCGGCGCCAATTAGGCCAAAGACATCTGATCCAATTCGCCCTATTTTCACCTTGTCTAAAAATGTTTCTTGTATTCGATTGGTCACTGCAAGCAAAGTACTGTTACCGGCATCTTGGCCTAGCCCATCATTAATATCAGCAAAATGATTGATATCAATTAACCCCACAACTGAATTTTCAGATTTGCGTTTAGCAACAACACTATCATCCAACATATTGATAAATTCACTGCGATTAGGCAACTTAGTTAACCAATCTCTAAAGGCTGCTGTGCGGAGTTGATGGAATAAATTGACGTTTTCATAACCAATAGAAATACTAGATAAAAATACTTCGAGTAGTTGTTGGTCAATGGAATTAATTTCTTTGCCTATTTGTAAATAAACGGCAGCCTCGTAACCCGAGCTATTGAGATAGAGCACCGAAAATTCTTTCTCAAATATGTGTTCTTTCAGTTGTAAACAGCAAGTCACAAATTTTACAATGCGTGAATTGTGTAAACTGTCTAGTCTTTCATTGATATAGGAAGCAAATTCACCTGCCGCGCCTAATATATATACGCCATCATCTTCTTTATCTAATACCGAGCCCGCTTTAGCACAGACAACCCCACCCGCTTCCAAACCAATAAGTGAGCTAATTTGAGTGACTACACCTTCACAAAAACTCTTAACAGAATGTTCTTCCATTAGGTTTGCAGCAGAGACAATAATTTTTTGTAGGCCTAAACGACTTTGATTAATGGTCAATATTTGTTGATAAGAACGCAAAGAAGCAATAATGGTTGTCACCAATTTACTGCGGGTTAGCTCAGTTTTAGTTTTGTAGTCATTGATATCGTAATCTTTAATGACTTGTTCTTCGGGCGCATAGCCAGGCTGCCCTGTTCTTAAAATAATGCGTGGTTCCATAATCTTTAATTCTTCGCGCATTATTTTTGCTACATTTAGGCCTGCATCATCAGACTCCATCACCACATCGAGTAAAATAATGGCGATTGAAGATCCCATTTCTTCAATTATTTTTAATGCTTCAGTACCAGAATAAGCATGGATAAAATGCAAAGATTTATCGTTTACAACCAAATCTGACAGAGCAAGCCTAGTTACAGAATGTATTTCTTCATCATCGTCGACCACCAATACATTCCACACACCAGTAATCTCTGGTGTGAATGAATGGACATCTTCTGATAAGAAAATTAATTCATCATTGTCATATTTGCTTGAGCTCATTTACATTCCATAAGTTCGAGATCCTACTGCATGTAATAACCATGCCATAGGTTTGACATTCATTTACATTCAATTCAACAAAACACAAAGAAAAAGCTATGAGGGTATAAAATTACTTACCCGTATAATTAAAGTTAACATTTTTATTTGCTCATGTAACATGAATTAACGCAATATACAGAGCAACAATACAAAATTTATTGCAGTGATTTAAGTTTCATGAAAATAGAATCTCATTCTCCGCCCACTACAAACCCGTTAAAACCAATGCATTCACAAAAAGTAGATGCCAGTGTGGACTCAGCTAAGGGGCAATCAGAAAATAAGATAAATAGGCAATCTACTCAAAAACGTATCTTACATTGGTTTTCTCAAGCTGGCGTGCGTGAAGATACCCGCCCAATAACATCCACTAGCAGCAATGAAAAAATTAAACGTAAGAAAGAACTATTGGCTCAACGAAAATTAAAAAATCTAGAAAATATCCTAGCGAGAGCCTTGGATTTTTGTCTAGATGAAGGAAAAGAAGAAGACTTAGATCCTGATTGGTTTTTTAGTTTCGTAAAAATGGCGGAAGAGATTTTTTCTCCTGCCATGCAGGAACTATGGGGCAAGATATTTGCAGTCGAGACGGCAAGACCGGGTAGTTTTTCTTTAAAAACCTTAGGTATATTAAAGCAGCTCACTCAAAAAGATGCGCAAATTTTTCGTCATGCAGTCAATCTCACCAGCCGCCGTAAAGGTGAAGCGACGCCTAAACTTTTGCTTGGTTATTATCAAAAAACCAGTCTTTGGTCATTCTTCAGCTCCCACAAAGAACTTCAACTTAACTTGGCCACATTTGGCTTAGGGTACCCTGATATTTTGTCACTAATGGATTTAGGTTTAATTCACAATAGTGAAATTGAATCTGGCGAATTACCAACAGGGGTGACGGCAGAATGGCGTTGTGCAGGACAAACATTAAATTTAAATGCAAAACGCACCGGCACCACTTTGGTTTATTACAAATTTACCACTACAGGTGCTGAATTATGTAAATTAGTAACCCAAAAGCGACAAGATACTTACGTAAAGTCGCTCAGAATCACGCTAGGCAATGCGTTTGATATACTGTAGTTAATTCATAGTTGCTAGCGCAACAAATGAAATAGTGCTTGGAAAGCGCTAAATGCCATCGCCAAATTCATGCAGACCACATTCTCTTTTTAATCCAAAGAAACGAGTATCTTGTTCACTCATACCTTCTTCCAAAGAACGTGTACTGTGCCAATCACCAATAGACACATAGCCTTTTTCCCACAACGGGTGGTAAGGAAGATCATGTTCTTTTAAATACATGTGAACATCTTTGTTTGACCAATCAATAATAGGGTAAATCTTATATTGATTTTTCAACTGCTGCACAACAGGCAAGGTCTCTCGCATATCTGATTGACTGCGGCGTAAACCCGCAAACCAACTTTTAACTTGTAGTTCATCGAGCGCTTTTTGCATAGGCTCAACTTTATTCAAGGTATTGTATTTTTCTATGCCTTCTAATCCTTGCTCCCACAATTTCCCCATGCGCGCTTCTTGCCATGCAGATGACACATCAGCACGATAAACTTTCAGATTAAGCTTAAGGCGTGCTGTTAATTCATCCACAAACTGGTAGGTTTCAGCAAACAAATAGCCTGTATCAGTGAGCACCACAGGAATATCAGGATGCTGCTGGGTCACCATATGCAACATTACTGCAGCTTGTGCACCAAAACTTGATGACAACATAAAGTTCTGTGGCAGATTTTCTAAAGCCCAGGTCACTCGTTGTATAGCAGACTGTTTTTCTAAGCGACTATTGGTTTGCGCCAATTCGTCACCTGAAAGACTCAGTTTTACACTGCCTACAACCTTAGATTGAATAGCTTGGGTCATCATAGAAGTCCTTGGCTGAATCAATAACAGGTTTAATCACTTCAGCTCTAATAAGAAAATCACCAAAAGCTTCGCCGGCGTTACGCTCTTTTGACCAACGGCCAATTAAACTATCCAACTCACTCATGATTTCTTTTTCATCAATATTCTCACGATACATTCTAGGAATACGTGTACCTTGACGATCCCCCCCTAAATGGAAGTTGTATTTTCCTGGACCTTTACCAACCAAGCCAACTTCTGCCAGCATTGCACGGCCACAGCCATTTGGGCAACCGGTAACACGATAAATAATACTTTCATCGGGCATACCATGTTTTGCCAAAATCCCTTCAATTTGAGTTACTGCATCAGGTAAATAACGTTCTGCCTCTGCCATGGCTAATGGACAGGTGGGTAACGACACACAAGCCATTGAATCTTTACGTTGCAAACTGACTTCATCTGACATTAGTCCGTGTTCACGGGCTAGCTTTTCGATTTCAGCTTTCTGCTCTTTAGGTACACCCGCCACGATCAAATTCTGATTGGCAGTAAGACGAAAATCGCCACTATGAATTTTTGCAATTTCCGCACAGCCCGTTTTAAGGGTTTTGCCTGGATAATCCAAAATACGGCCATTTTCGATAAACAGAGTAAGATGATGTTTGCCATCGATACCTTCAACCCAACCTATACGATCACCTCGAGAAGTAAACTCATAAGGTCGACTTTCTGCAAAAGTAGCACCTGAGCGTTTTTCTACTTCTGCCTTAAAGTTTTCAACACCCACTCGTTCTAGTGTGTACTTAGTCTTGGCATTTTTACGATTTACACGATTACCCCAATCTCGCTGTGTGGTTACCACAGCTTCAGCAACAGCTAAAGTATGCGCTAAACTGATAAAACCAAAATCGTCGGCTTTACGTGGGAAAGTGGAAGTATCACCATGAGTCATGGCCAATCCACCACCTACTAATACATTAAAACCAACTAATTTTCCGTTTTCAGCGATAGCAACAAAATTCAAGTCATTAGCATGCACGTCAACATCATTTTGCGGCGGAATAACCACTGTTGTTTTAAATTTACGGGGTAAATAATGATTACCTAAAATAGGCTCATGATCTGTTGTTTCTGTTTTTTCACCATCCAACCAAATCTCTGCGTAGGCGCGTGTTTTAGGCAACAAATGTTCACTGATTTTTTTTGCCCACTCATAAGCGTCTTGATGTAACTCAGACTCTACAGGATTAGAAGTACACAACACGTTGCGATTAACATCACCTGCAGTGGCAATAGAATCAACACCCACTTGATTAAGCATTTGGTGCATAGGTTTAACGTTAGGCTTTAACACTCCATGAAACTGAAACGTTTGACGAGTTGTTAAACGAATACTGCCGTAAATGCTTTTTTCTTCTGCAAACTTATCAATGGCTAACCACTGCTCGGTAGTAATAATACCACCGGGCAAACGTGCTCTTAACATGACGTTTTGTAGAGGCTCTAATTTTTGTTTTGCGCGCTCTGCTCGAATATCGCGGTCGTCTTGCTGGTACATCCCGTGAAAACGAATCAGTTGGAAGTTATCACCAACAAATGCACCGGTTAAATCATCATGCAAATCTTCTGCAATGGTGCCACGTAAGAAATCACTTTGGCCTTTCAGGCGTTCGTTATCGGCTAACTTGCCTTCAACTACGAAATTTTTGTTGTCAGTACTCATTAATAAACGTCCTTCTGGTAACGTTTTGCACGGCGCAAGTCAGAAATATACTGTTCTGCTTGCTCTTCGCTTTTGGCACCATGTTCAATCACAATTTGCACTAAAGCGTCTTGTACATCTTTGGCCATATGGTTAGCGTCACCACATACATAAAGGTGGGCGCCCTGCTCAAGCCATTTGTATAACTCTGCACCTTGCTCAAGCATTCGATGCTGCACATACACTTTTTGTTCTTGATCTCTGGAAAATGCCAAGCTGACTTTATTAACGACACCGTCTTTAACAAAACGTTGCCACTCTGTTTGATACAAGAAATCCTGAGTATAATTGGGATTGCCAAAGAACAACCAATTCTCACCACTTGACTCTTCCGCTTCACGTTGTTGCATAAACGCTCTGAAGGGCGCTATTCCTGTACCTGGACCTATCATAATAACAGGGGTATTGCCGTCATCGGGTAACCGGAAATTGTCATTTGTTTCAACAAATACATTTACTTCACCACCTTCATCTAGTCGTGTAGACAAAAAGCTCGAAGCACCACCTTGGTGGGCATGACCATGGGCCTCGTATTCAACTAAGGCAACGGTAAGGTGCACTTCATCTTCTACTTCAGCTTGGCTAGAAGCGATGGAGTAGAGTCGTGGAGTCATGCCTCGCAATGTGTCAACCAGCTCTTGTGCAGTTAACTTTGCAGGAAAATGACGAATGATATCGATGATTTGGCGCTCTGCTAAAAACTCTCGCAATACCGACTTATCATCTAATAACGCATTAAGTTCGACACTTTTGGCGTATTCTGCATACTTGCTGACAAAAGTGGGATAACTTTGAGTTAGCTCTAATTGATTCACCAAAACATCATTAAGACTGTATTCATCACCTGACCAGTTAACCAAGGTATCAGCTTTTAAATCAAGGGCAGCGATTAACTCAGCCACTAGGGTTTCATCATTTTTAAACCACACACCTAATGCATCACCTGGTCGATATTGAATACCTGAATCTTCAAGGGATATTTCAATATGACGGATATCCTTCACTGAATCTCGACCTGTTATCTTCTGACTTTCAAGTAAGGTTGCAGTATAAGGCGATTTTTTAGTGTATTGATTGGCAACGGCAGCATTAGAATTCATCGTTAACGATGGCGCAACAGAGCGAGCACTCTTCGCACTTAACTCGTCTTTCACTTGGTGAGTGACAGTGTCAAACCAAGCCGTAGCAGCGGCGTCATAATCTACATCACAGTCAACACGATCTGTAATGCGAGTTGCTCCGAGATCCTGTAAACGTTTGTCGAAATCTTTGGCTGTTTGGCAGAAATATTCGTAGCTTGTATCGCCTAATCCTAAAACAGCAAACTTTAACTCATTAAGTTTAGGCGCTTTTTTGCCACCTAAAAAGCTGTGCAGTGCAACAGCATCATCAGGCGCTTCGCCTTCGCCATGGGTACTGACAATAACGACAAGATGACTTTCAGTCTTCAATTGCTTCTGCTTATAATCAGCCATACTGGCGATTTTAGCGGGAACATTAAGCGCATCTAATTTGGCTTTATATTCCTGAGCAACGGATTTAGCGTTACCGGTTTGCGAACCATATAAAATAGTCAAAAACTTTGCTGGTCCACTATCGGGTTGTGATAACACTGTAGATTGGCCATTTTGCGCCAAACCAGCCAGATAACCACTTAACCAAGTCAGTTGTTGTGGATTGAGAGTGGCCGTAGCCTGATTTATTTGAGACCACTGGTTTTCATTTAAACCTGCGGCAAGCCCATTGGCTTGATTTATTACTGAAGACATAGAATCGCTAACCGTTATTAATACAACTATAGGTTAGCGATATAAGGACATAACCGGAAAGAATAAAAACTAATTTTTTATAACCAAATCAGATGAAATTAAAAATGCACCTCTAAACCAGCGTATACGCCTTTAAATTCAAGGTTAGAGTAAATATCATCTAAGTCATCCAACTCTAACTGAACAGCCCGATAACCTAATTGAAAAGTGACATCTAACGCCAAATTTTCCATCAAGCTATAAGTCAAGGCTGCTTGGTAATCTGACAAGGTGTGATCATCAATATTTAAGAAACTGCCTTCTGCAAAAGCACCAAAGCCACTAAAGGGAATGCCTATTGCCAACCGCGAATAAAGCATTGGAACAGGCCCAGAAAACGCTTCTCTAGACGTAGAAGAAGGATTATCTTTTTCAGTAACTAAAAGTTCTCCATCAATTTGTTTTGCATTAATGCCTACATCAAAACTAATTAAATCATTATCAAACAACTCGTAGTACAAAATAAAATCTGTAGTTGTTAATTGCACATCGGCGAGCACATCAGTGTTATCAGCATAAATTTCACCACCAAAGGTATATTGGGAATTTAATGTTGTTTCACCTGAGGTGTCCATTAAGGTTCGTTGTATCTTTATATTGGGAATTAAAGGAACCGGATGTTCAAAGGCTACATAAATGTTCGAATTGGTTTGATCTTCAAAATTAAAATCCGCATTGGTGCCATCACTTGAAAAACCACCTGTGGTTTGCATATTCCACCCCTGCGCCCCCGCATAGAGGCCAAGCAAGGTATCAGCTTGTGCAGTAGCACTGGCACCCGAGACAATTAAGCCTAACGTTAGGACTGTCTTTTTCATAATTTAACCTTGATTCAATAGTTCGCTTAGCTCAATTAGAGCAGCATTTGCCCGAGAAATATAGTTCGCCATAACTAATGAATGATTAGCTAAGGTACCAAAACCACTGCCGTTTAATATCATTGGACTCCAAAGAGACTCTTGTGTGGCTTCTAGCTCTCGAATAATTTGTTGTAGACTCACTGCAGCGTTTTTCTTCTCGAGAACTTCAGCAAAATCCACCTCTACTGCCTTTAAAAAATGTATCAATGCCCAACTTGCCCCTCTGGCTTCATAAAAGTTATCATCTAACTTCCACCAGCTGGTTTTTTCAGCCAACCTATTCGCCGTAGGGGTAGATTGCATAGCTTGAGCATCACCCGCTAAATTTGTATCAAGACGTTCTTGACCGACACTGGCACTCAAACGTTGTGAGAAACTGCCCAAGCGTTTTTCTATCTGTTTAAGCCAATCTCTCAAATTATCTGCCCGGGCATAAAACTGGCCCTGTTTTTGGCGACTGTCAGCAAGGCTACTTCTGTAGGCATATAAATTATCAATGCCTTCTTGATATTTTGATTCTGCTGATGGCAACATCCAGCTTAAACTATCTATATTAAATTGCGGTTGGGCTTTAGTTAGAAAGGGATTTTCTAAGGATTGACTTTGTGAGCGACTAAAATCCTGACGCATGGCTAAGGCCAAATCGCGGGTCATTTCTAAGGCACCAAATTCCCAACTAGGCATATTGTCCATCATGACACTTGGTGGCAAGACATCATTTGACAAATAGCCTCCAGGTTTATTTAACAAGGTTTCACTGACTTTTATCAAACTCGTAGTGATAGTGTAACCTGCAACAACCGTTTCATTTTTCTGACTTGCTTGTTGTTGCGCCACAAGTTCAGGTTCAAATAATTCAGGCTCGAAACTCCAATATACTGACACTATCCATAATAAGAAAATAACAAGTGCAAACATGCTTAATAGCCATTTGGGGGTAAGATACTGTTTCATATTTTCTCCTAATGATGTTTATGTACAGAAGGCTGAGTGACATTAGCCGTGATAATAATGGACTCCCCCGCTTTGGTCAGCAATGTAATAGTAACAGACTGATCTTGATGCAAAGGCTGTTTCAATCCAAACAGCATAATATGCAGACCTCCAGGAGAAAACTGCACACTTTCACCGGGCTGAATAATCACCTCTGACTGTTGTTGCATACTCATCATATCATTCACCATAATATGATTATGTATTTCTGCTTTAGCGGCGAAGTCTGCAGAAGCCGCTATCAAAATTTGTTTTGTATCGGAACGGTTCTCAATTGAAAAATAAGCCGCGGTATTTGGCACTCCAGGGGGCAGTAATCTGACGGTTGCGTTTGTTACTATTACCTCAGCGAAAAGGGAACCCGTTACTACACTACTCAGCAATACAATCAATCGAAGCATAAACCACCTAAAGATAATAAATATGCTTTCAATTATTCAGTAATTCTATTTAACATGCCAACCATTAAACACAAAAGTTTGACCTAGGTCTTATGTTAATTTCAGTAGGCGGGAGTTTGTTTGTCTCTCACTAAAAGAAAAATCACTAAGGTAAATAAGATAACCGGCCAAAACACGCTTAATCCAGCAACAAACAATCCAATAACTGCTGCAATTAAGGCAAAAATAATCGCGGCAAAAATACTAAATGCGATAATAAAACCCACTACTACTAATATTGCGACTATAGCTGTCACTGCAAGAATTGAGGTTATCGGCTCAAAATCATATTCGGCAAAAGAAAAATGTAAATCCAGCCACTGGGTTGCTAGGTGACCCAAACTATAGGTCAACACTATCGCTATCAATACCGCCAGAACGATGTTTTTAAACATACCCTACTCCTATCTGTTAGGGATCAAGACTGTAGCAGTGATGTAGGCAATCGCAGTAACCATTGGCAATGTTATTAAACAGACCACAGCCACTATACGAACTAACAATCTAGGCACACTCCAATGTTTAGCTAAACCAGCACATACGCCCGACACTTTACGATGTACTGAATCTTTATATAATCTGTTAACTTCATAATAACGCTTCATTTTTTACTCCTTTGTCTTTAAGTTTTGGCTGTTAGTGGCAACGATTGATTGCCACTAACACATTGTTCAATCAAAACTAAGCCACCTTTTTACGTAAAGCTTCTAACTCTTGCTCAATTTGGCTCTCAGCTTCAAGTTGATTGAACTGTGCATCTAAGCCTTGTGATTCATTGACTAAGTCGTAGGCCTCTACTTGTGACTCTAGGTCATCAATGCGACGTTCATATTGTTCAAAACGAATAATCGCATCATCAACCTTGACTGAATGCGCTTTATTTTTAGCTGTCATTCTTACTGCTACCGAACGCTCTCTCACAATCAGAGACTTTTGCTTAGCACGCGCCTCCACTAGTTTGTCTTGCAATTTCCCCATATCAGCTTGCAATTTAGACAGCGATTCTTCTACTACGTTTTGCTCCTCGGCTAAAACAGTCAGTTTTTGCTGACAAAGATGCTTTTCACCTAATGCTGCTCGAGCCAAATCTTCACGATCTTTCTCTACTGCTAAAGTTGCCTTTGCCTGCCATGAATTGATTTGTTGTTGCAGTTTATCTTCCTGGCGTTGCACCTGTTTTTTCTCAGCTAAGTTAGTCGCTGCTACAGAGCGCAATTCCACCAAGGTTTCTTCCATTTCTTGGATAAGTAATTTAATTACTTTGGATGGATCTTCCGCCTTATCTAAGATGGCGTTGATATTGGCTTGTACTATGTCTGACATTCTCGTAAACATACCCATTTCTATTTCTCCAATCATATTAATCAGTTTTACTGCTGGGCCATTCCAGCACTACTCAATCTATTACAAGTGTTGTGCCAATTTAACAAATAGGAATAAATAATTGATTTATATGGATTTTTATTCAGATATTGGAAGTAGGCTTTAATCTGTTTGTTGCGCTAACCTAACAATTTAGTCAAATCGACTAAATTGTTAGTGAAAATCACAAAGGATATTTTCTAGACTTCCTATGTGTAAATTTCACTCTAAAGGCCATCAAAGGATCTTCGTTATTTGGGCTAAGTGACAGAAAAAATTTGAGCTCCAATTTGATGAGAGCGAGATGACATTGATTACCTGTATTAGGCCACCAAAAATGTTAACAGTATGTAACTAGATACTAAAAACAAGGAACTAATATGCTATAAATGCGTCAAATAAATTCCTGAGATGCGGTTTAGGTGTAGAGGTAATTGTTATGACCGGTAAACGTTTTTTAACTTTTCTTGCCCATAGAGGTATTCCCGCCAGTTGTTTTGCCCAACGTTTGGGATGTCGTTTATCATCCATTAAAAAGCTTCAATCATGTGACAAAGTTCCCCGTCACTATATTAATATGTTGATCAGAGAATTTGGTGTGTATTTGAATGGTCGCGATTTAGATTTGTTAACCAACACCTAAATTTCCTTGCCGCAGTGATGGGAACTGTCAGGCTATGATTAAGCCGCCTACCTTTCAAGATGCACAATTAAGCTCATAAGGTTTTTTATTACTTTTGTTGAGATTTTGCTTTGAAAGTCATTAATTCAAATGAACACTCGTTCAATAATGACCATTGTATTATTGACATACAAAACAGTTCAGTAAGCTAACAAAGATCTAAGATTTATTTTTTGCGTTGAGAGATTAAGACTATTGGACTGGAAAGTTTGCTAAGGTCATAAAAAAACGGTCAATACTACTATTAGAGACCGTTTCTAAAACTAAGGATGCTGTTACATTTAGTTTGCGCTGAATTTTTGCGTAGACACTCAACAAAACTAAAAATTACCGCTCCTGCCACGTAGGCAATGACTGGCGTCAACAACATGATAAATAAAGATATTTGATTAAACATAGTCAATTCCTTATTCAGCTTGTGATTGAGTTGCCTCTACATTTTTAAGATCAGTGATGGTAACTTTAGCGGCATAATTCTTTTCTTCATTAAAACTAACGTTGTTAGCAACAGTCAATACAGCTGAACGTACGTTGTTTTTCACTTCTTGCTGTGCCACTTGCATCGCTTGATTTACCATGCTGCTTACGTATTGTTCTAACGAAACGTTTTCGGCTTGAGCTGTAGAAGCAAAAGCTAAAGTAGAAGTCAGTGCGATGGCAGCAATTTTAGATTTAGTAAACATGATAATTTCCTTTTGGTTTAGTGTGTTAATAACTGTTTTAAATCAGTTATTGTATAAGTCGCATTATCCTTTGCGATAGTTGTGCCAATCATGAAATTAATTTTATCTATTTGATTTATATAAAATTTTATTTTTATACTCGACATTTTAGCTATGCCGAAATAATGTACGATCCTAAAATATGGTTTTTTTTACCATTGCTTTGGTCAATTTAACCAATTACTTCAGTTTGAAATTGTTTAGCTTTAAATTGCGCCTCTAACAATACATCCAAGGCATCAGTTAATAGCTCAACACCTGCATTAGCTTTGGTGCCATTTTGACTCAAGTATCTGCGCCAAATACGCCCACCAGCTTGTCCTTGAAACAAGCCCAACATATGTCTTGCGATATTCCACGGCCGAGCGCCTAAAGCAATTTGCTGCTCTACATAGGGCAACATGGCCATCACCACTTCAGCTCTAGTTTTACAGACTTTGCCAACAGTGTTGCCTTGATAAAATCGCGCGTCCACTTCAGCTAAAATAAAAGGATTACTGTAAACCTCTCGGCCGATCATCACACCGTCTAAATGATTTAAGTGAAGCGCTACATCATCCAAGGTTTTGACACCACCGTTTAGACTGATGTGTAAATCTGCGAACTGTTGCTTTAATTGATAAACGCGGTCATACATCAATGGCGGAACATCACGATTCTGCTTAGGACTTAAACCTTTTAACCATGCTTTTCGGGCATGCACAATAAAAGTATCGCACCCCGAAGCCGCAACAACCTCAATAAAGCGTGTTAAATCTTGGTACTCATCCATATCGTCAATGCCGATACGGGACTTAACGGTAACAGGGATATCAACCTCAGCCTGCATACTCTTTATACATGCTGCCACGACTTCAGGTTCAGCCATTAAACACGCACCAAACCTGCCATTTTGTACCCGATCAGAAGGACAACCCACATTAATATTCACTTCATCATAACCGTACTTTTGCGCCTCTGCTGCACAGCGCGCCATATCAGCTGGATCAGAACCTCCCAATTGCAAAGCTACAGGATGTTCTTCTTGGTTATAAGCAAGATAATCACCTTTGCCAAAAATGATGGCGCCAGTGGTCACCATTTCAGTATACAAAAGTGCGTGTTGTGAAATTTGTCTTAGAAAATATCGACAATGTTTGTCGGTCCAATCCAACATTGGCGCAACAGAAATAGTGCGATTGATGGGTTCACTCATAGATTGCCTCGCCATTGGAAAATTAGGGCGCGCATTTTAGCTGATTTCGCCGGTCAGCACTAGTGAAGCTTATTTAGGCTAAAGAGATCTTATCAAAGCTAGTGATTCAGCCATCTGATTAACAAAATCAATTCTAAGTAAAAGTCATTATTAGTCGCTCCCTTGTTTATTGAAATTATTGTAAAAATACTCTATGCGCACATGATTATTTTATCGTTATTTTTCCTTAAGCAAACATTCACATTAACGATAACCGGTGATATAACAAACACTAACACTTTAAGAGTGCGGCCATGCTGTTGCGGTTGCGAGCAATGTGAAATGAAATCACGATAAATATAAGCACGGGACAACATGTCATTTTTCAAGGAACTTAAACGCCGCAATGTAGTAAAAGTCTCAAGTGTGTATCTGGTCACTGCTTGGCTGGTGATACAAATCATTTCCGTTATTTCCCCTTATCTGCAGTTACCTACACTGTTTGGCACCATTGTTACTGTGGTGCTAATAATAGGTTTTCCTATTGCCTGTATTTTTGCTTGGGCATTTGAATTGACCCCAGAGGGTATTCGTCCCACCAGCGAAGTCGAGCAAAGCACTTCCATCACCAACCAAACAGGGCGAAAAATTAATCTGTGGTTAGTGAGTGTGGTGGTGTTATTACTTGTTTATCTTGCTGTCGATAAATTGTGGTTATCTTCTCCAGCCACACCAGTAGTGCCGGAAGCTGAATTAGTTACTCCCCAAAACCAAACCAAAGTGCTGGCAGTATTGCCATTTTTAAACCTGAGTAATGATCCCGAGCAAGACATCTTTGTTGACGGCCTGACCGAAGAACTACTCAATACACTGGTGCGTATTCGTGATTTAAAAGTACTGGGGCGTACCACCAGTTTTGCCTATAAAAATGTGCAAAAAGATTTAACCGTGATTGCTGCTGAGCTCAAAGCTGATTATTTGATTGAGGGTAGCGTGCGTAAAAGTCAGAACAATTTGCGCATTACTGTACAACTAATTGATGCTCAATCGGGGGCGCACCTTTTCTCAGATACCTTTGATCGTAAACTCGAAGATGTGTTTGTATTGCAAGAAGAAGTCAGTGATCAGGTGGCCTCGGCGCTTAAACTCAAACTTATCCATCAGGATGACCGCTATGCAGCGGCTCTTGATAAACTGGATTATAAAGCCGTTGAACAATTGGTTATCGCCCGTGCTCTAGCAAACCGTAAAACAACCGCGGATATTAATCAGGCCAAACTGATCTTAAATACCTTGCTTGAACAGTACCCTGATACATCAGCCATTTTGGGCCTAGCCGCCTATGTGGGAGTTGTTGATGTGTCTAATACGGAAAATGATGATGTGACTGATGTGCAGATTTTTGGCTTTGCTGAGCAAGCTTTAGCGCTCGACTCTTTAAACCGCGATGCGATTTACTCCTTGGCAGTAAGCTACGACGATTATGCCCAACTAACCGATAAAGCCGTGCAACTTTACCAAAAGGCGATTCGGGCCTACCCCTTTGATTATGATTTTCAGTTTCAGTATTTTACTACTCTTGCAAGTCGTTATGCACCTTGCGAAGATATTGCAAAATTTGTCGATAGTATTGCCCCTGCAGCGCTAGAGTTAGTCTACAAAAACCGCCTGCAATATTTTGTGCTAGATTGTTTGTCACCTGCAGACGCGCAAGATTTTAAACAAAATGCCACAACAGAAGACGTATCTCGTTACGTCTCATACATAAACCCTGAGCTAGGCTTATTGACCGCGCAACGCTTTCATGAAGAGAACCCCAACCAACGCAACACTCATAACTATTTTTATTACTTAAACAAACTAGGCCTACACCAGCGCGCCCAAACATTGTTAGACAATATCGATATGACCAGTAACGGATACTGGGGGACTTTTAGTTATACCGCGGCTTATATTAATGGTTACTCTTTGCCCAACAAATCATTTGATGAGTTATGGAATGCACTGGTACCCAATCAATATTTCAACATTTTTTCAGAAGACGCCATGGTATTAATCGATATTGCCCGAAAGAGTGAACAGCTTGGTGAGTTAAGAAAACGCGTCAAGCAATTGATCCCGCCTACGCCCTCAATTGAGCAATTAAATGTTACAGTTTCGTACATTAGCGTATTACGCAAACTGGGCGACACAAATCAAGCAAAAAAATTAGCAGAGCAAATGTTACTGCTGTTGGAACAATATAAATTAGACCACCGTGCATCTTATGATTTTTACCAATACATGGCTGCATTTGAATTTGCCTTGTCTATTCATGCTGGGCAATACGAGCAGGCACAAAGCTTATTGCAACAACTGCCAGAAAATTCTGGTATTGGATTGTGGGGCCTAGAAGAAGTGCGCTATGAGTTTAATGATATAAGTGATAAACCGGTTATTCAGGCTCTGCAGAGTAAAATTGACAGCGAGCGTCAACGCTTACGCAAAAAGTATGAATTTGAGTAAGGCTTAGATATTTTCGGGTTGTAAGCGCTCGATCGCGCTGCTTAGGCAGTCAGAAAACTCATTATTCAGCCAACTGACTAACATAATATATCCTAAGTAAATGTAACTGGTCATAACCCACTTGTTCATTCAGCGCGTCATATACAGGCTTTAAACGTTCATGGGAATGCTCTGCAAATGCAGCTAAAGCCAAATCAATCTCGCCTTGGTTCAAAGCTGATTGCTCTAATAGTTGATTGGGTTTTGCAATCTTATGCCCATCCTGAACGTAACGGTATAAATGATTAAGGATAGTGCCGTCTTTTACCTTAAATTGTGTCGCCAAAGATGAAATAGATTGGCCTTGTTGATAAGCACTGACTATTTCAGCACTGCGACTATTAGAATGAGTTGCACTACTTTTACTCACAGTTGTTTTGCTGGCAGTTTGAGTATTAGCGACTTCCTGAATATCATTTTTCTGGCAGAACTCACTGATAAGTTCGAGGAAATGCTGACCATATTTATCTAACTTGGCTTGCCCTACGCCATGGATACGCAACAGGCTTTCTTGAGAATGAGGAAAATAATAAGCCATTTCGTTCAGAGTACGATCCGAGAAAATAGCATACGGAGGTAAGTTTGCCGCATCGGCTAACCGCTTGCGATCGGCTTTTAATATTGCAATTAATTTTTGATCACCTGGGTTGGCGATTGCTTTAGAAGCATGACTGCTTGCCGCAACAGGTTGTTGCAACAACGCAAAAAATGGCACCTTACCTTTTAATACATCTGCAGCTTTTTGGGTGAGTTTTAAGCCGCCAAATTGTTCTTCTTGGTTAAGCAACCCTTTTTGAATGAGTTGCCGTGCCAGCGCCATCCACTGCTTTTTAGTAAACTCATTGCCGATGTTGTAGGTTGAAAGCAAGTTATGCTGGTTTTGCAATACTTTCTCAGCGCTAGAGCCGCGCAATACATCAATAATATGACTAGCACCAAACCTTTGACCGGTGCGATGCACGCAGGACAAGAACTTTTGAGCAGGTACGGTTAAATCAGATTTTTCTTTGCTTTCATTGGTGCAGTTATCACAATTAGCGCAATTTTCTTTAGTCGATTTTTCCCCAAAGTAGGCGAGTAGAGGCGTACGTCTACAATCTTCGGCTTCAGCCAACGCTAACATTTGATTGAGGTGCATATTTGCCAAACGTTGTTCTTGTTCGTTACTCATTTGCTCAATAAAGAAACGAATTTTTCCTGTGTCACCGTAGCCAAATAATAATAAACACTCAGCGTCTAAACCATCACGACCAGCACGACCAATTTGTTGGTAATAGCCTTCAATATTTTGGGGTAAGTCGTAATGCAATACAAAACGCACATCGGGTTTATTAATGCCCATCCCAAAGGCAATGGTGGCAACTATGATGTGCACATCATCACGAATAAAACGTTCCTGATAATCGTTGCGTTTAATACTGTTCAGTCCTGCATGATAAGGCAGCACTGAGAATCCATCTTGTTGCAGTTTAGCGGTGAGTTCATCCACTCCTTTACGAGATTGACAATAAATGATCCCTGACTGTTGCGGGTGTTGTTCAACAAAACTTTTACATTGTAGATAAGGGTTGTCTTTAGGGATCACACTGATAAACAGATTCGGGCGATCAAAACTGGAAATATATTCACTACTGTCTTTGATATTGAGCTGCTGCTTAATATCCTCGCGCACTCTGGGTGTTGCTGTTGCAGTTAAAGCGATACAGACCGCATTTGGAAAACGCTCAATAAGACGATTAAGCTGACGATATTCGGGCCGGAAGTCATGGCCCCACTCTGAAATACAATGGGCTTCGTCTATGGCAATACAAGCTACATTACAATTTGTCAGTAGCTCTAAAATATTTGCTTGCAGCGCAGTTTCTGGGGCCAGAAACAATAACTTAATTTGTTGCTGTTTGATGGCATCCAAGTTTTCTTGGTAATCAGAGTCCGACAGCGAACTATTCAGAACACAGGCGGGTATAGCGAGTTCATTAAGTTGCCTGACTTGGTCTTGCATCAAAGATATAAGTGGCGAAATAACTATGCTCAATCCTTCAAACACCACTCCTGGTATTTGATAACACAGGGACTTACCACCACCAGTAGGCATAATAGCCAAAGTATTCTGATGATCTAAAACGTTATTAATAATCCCTTGTTGAGATTCGCGAAACGCTTCAAAACCAAATACATCTTTGAGCACAGTGTTTGCTTGGCTGAGCACTTATTCTCGTCCTTATTTGTACATTAATTACTATTTACCTTATTTACTGATTATAACCTTCTAGGCTTGTGTGACGAACTTTCCTTTTGAAATAGTCGTGCAAGCAAAAAACTAGCACTAAAGAACAACTGTATATCGAGGGTGTTTTTAGTTTAAACTTGCTGCAGTTTTATAGCAGTAGTGATGTTTTACAGTATGTTTTCGAAGACTTTTTCCGCATTGTGTGGTGCCTTATCCTCATTAGGTTATTTTATTAACACTATATTTTGGTTGGTACCGATTTTAATTTGTTCATTTTTTAAATTAATTCCTATCAAAATATGGCAAACCTTTATGTCCTACTTGTTGGATGGTTGTGCCACATTATGGATATCAGTTAATAGCGCTAATCAAAATCTATTTAGCCGTACAAAATTTGAAGCGACTGGACTTGAAGGTTTAAGTCGAAAAGATTGGTACTTGGTCATATCAAACCATAGGTCTTGGGTTGATATCCTAGTTTTGCAGCGTATTTTTAATCACAAAATTCCTTTTCTAAAATTTTTCCTCAAAAAAGAACTGATTTGGGTCCCCTTCTTAGGATTGGCTTGGTGGGCATTAGATTTCCCTTTTATGCATAGATATAGCAAAGCTTTGTTAGCTAAATATCCTCACTTAAAAGGTAAAGATTTAGAAAACACCCGTAAAGCTTGCGAAAAATTTACTTTTAAACCCGTCAGTATTATGAACTTTGTAGAGGGTACCCGTTTAACTGAACACAAACGGTCTCGTCAAGGGGCGCAGTTTCAACATTTACTAAAACCCAAGGCAGGTGGTATGGCGTTTGTTTTAGGCGCCATGGGAGAACAGCTCCATAAACTACTGGATGTGACTATTCATTATCCAGAAGGCACCCCAAGTTACTGGGAGTTTGTCTGTGGTAAAGTCAAAAAGGTGCAGGTAAAAATAAGAGTGTTGTCTATCCAAGATTTGATAAATAGCGATATTTATGGCGCTGATTATTTTGACGACCACAAACAAAGGGTCAAGTTTCAGCGTTGGCTTACAGAGTTATGGGAGCAAAAAGATCGAGATTTGCAGGCGCTTTCGGAAGAAAAAGCTCAAAATGTTTAGTGTGTTTCCCCGTTTTATTGTGTTTCCAGTACATTTGACATTACAAATGCTCAGTCTGGCTTTTTGGGCGATAAACATTACTTTACTCGGCCTGATTAAACTCATTCTGCCTTTCTCATTTGTCTCTAAGCCGATTAATATCATACTCAACTTCATGATGTGTGCATTTGGTTTTTGTAGTGTGGCCTTAATCAAAATAATGAACAAAGTGGAGTTTGATTATGTGATTGAAGGTGAGCTCAGCAAAAAAGAATGGTATCTAATCATATCTAATCACCTTAGTTGGTTAGATATTATTTTATTGACGGATTTTGCTGCTGGTAAAATTCCTGCGCCAAAGTTTTTTCTGAAAAAAGAATTAATTTGGCTGCCCTTTGTTGGTCTCGGCGCATGGGCATTAGACATGCCATTTATGCAAAGATATAGCAAAACCTTCCTACAAAAAAATCCCCATTTACAAGGGAAAGACATAGAAACCACTAAAAAATCTTGCGAAAAATTTCGCCAGCTACCAACTACTGTGATCAACTTTGTGGAAGGCAATCGTTTTACACCAGAAAAACAAAAACTGAAACAAAGTCCATTTGCACACCTTTTACCCCCTAAAGCTGGCGGCATTGCATTTACTCTTGCCACTATGGGGGAATTATTTACTAGTGTGCTGGACATGACTGTAATCTATCCAGATACAAAGGGTAGCCCAATGTATGCAATGTTAAGCGGCCGCCTTAAAAAGGTCATTGTTAGAGTTAATGTTCATCCAGTTACAGACGAAATTGTGGGCGATTATTTTAACAACGAAACCTTTAAACAAAGTTTTCAGAGCTGGTTAAATTCAGTTTGGCAGAACAAAGATAAACTTATATCGAAATTAAAAGAGACAAACTAAGTGCTAAATAATCAATTCCTTACAAATAGTTTAGTGTCCCTCTTAGAAAAAGTGGGCGTGCATACCACACCTGATGATTGGATATTTCAAGGCGTTGCTTTGACAGGTATCTTAATATTTGCAGGCCTTAGTAGCTGGATAACTAAAGGTATCCTCAATAGTAGTCTCAGGAAAATAGTCAGCAAGAGTAAAAACGGTTTCGACGATGAACTTCATCAGCATGGCTTTTTTAGACGTATCGGTCATATCATTCCTGCATTAGTGATCTACTTACTCAGTCAGCTATTAATTGAAAACTTGTCTTTACTCGCCTTCTTGCAAAAATCTTCGATTATTTACCTGCTTATTTCTACAGTTATGGCGGCCAGTGCGCTACTCAATACAGTTGAAGACACTTACAACGCATCAAGTTTAGCTAAGAAAGCACCTATTACTGGATTTATCCAAGTGGGTAAATTATTTGTGGTCATCATTGCTGGTTTGTTGATTATCTCTAATTTAATGGATAAATCACCATTATTGCTGCTGTCAGGTTTAGGCGCATTAACTGCCATATTGCTACTACTTTTCAGAGACACTATCTTAGGTTTTGTTGCAGGTATCCAAATAGCCGCAAATCGTATGGTCAACACAGGCGACTGGATTGAAATGCCCAACTTTGGTGCTGATGGTGAAGTGTTACAAGTTGGCCTGACTACAGTAAAAGTACAAAATTGGGATAAAACGGTTTCGACTATCCCAACTTATACCTTGATCACTGATTCCGTCAAAAACTGGCGAGGCATGACAGAAAGTGGTGGCCGTCGAATTAAACGTTCGCTGAATATCGATATTCAAAGCATCCGTTTTTGTGATCAGGATATGTTAGATGAATTTGCTAAAATTCGTTATATAAAGAATTATATTCAAGGAAAGCTTGAAAAGTTACAACGTTTCCACAGCGAGCAACACATAGACACCACTGATTTAGTGAATAGCCGCAGGCTTACCAACATAGGTACTTTACGCGCCTATATGCAAGCATACTTAGAAAATCACCCCGATATCAACAAAGACATGACTTTGATGGTGCGTCAAAGACCACCTACAGAACTAGGGGTGCCACTAGAAATCTATTGTTTTAGTGCCAATAAAAACTGGATTGAATATGAAGGGATCCAAAGCGACATTTTTGACCACTTACTGGCCATTTTACCTGCTTTTAAACTAAGAGCCTATCAACGTGTTAGTGATAGACCCTAATTTTCTAATCTCTGGCCTTAAGCAGTCGCTAAGGCATAGACAAACACCGCGAATAGCGCCAAAGCAGACACACCAAAAAAGCTATATTCAACTTTGGACTGCATAACGTTATGACCTTCAGGTGTAGGTAAAAAGCTCATGATGAGGCTGCTAATACCCAAAACAAAGGTAATTAATGTAAAACCAAATAAAATGGGTTCGTACCAATTGCTCACTAGTCAATTCCTATGTATATAAAACTTGGTACATTATGCACCAAAAAAACAGAATCCCAAAAGACATAAAAGTAATATCTCCTATGTGTCGCTATATAATACAAGTGGCATAAAACCCCATTTATTAGCGAAACCCACTAACCACCTGTTTATCATCTACTAGATCCAATATCAAAATATCAATAACTAATTGTTTTTTATGACTTTTAATTTATGGCCTAAGCTTTGCTCTGTTTGATGTGTCAATCAATACTAATCACTTAGGAAAATTTTATGCGTACAATGATAATTGCAGGAGCGTTAGCTTGCTGTTCACTTCCAGTATTAGCAAATCAGTGTAACGTTGAATTCAACGGTAATATGCAGTTAGAGAACAATGTATTGGAAGTCACTTTAGCCAACAATACCCGTCTTAGCATTGCTCAGGATAAAATATTGTATGTAGATGGTGTTGCATTAACTTTGGATACCCAACAACAACACTGGGTAGATAACTATTATGACGGTATCAATCAAGCGGCCCCGCAAGCTGCAGCAATTGCGACAGATGCAGTTGCGTTAGCCAGTACCGCGCTGAACGAAGTATTTACTGAATTATTAGGCACAGATAATACCGCGTTAGCCGAATTGTCAGATAAATTGCACGATCTTGACCATCAGATCCAATACAACTTTTATGCAGAAAATGGCGATATTCGTTTGCATTCTGGGTCCTTTGAAAACGGGGAGTTTTTTGGTGAACAATGGGAAGCACAATTTGAAGACGCAATTGAAGGCTTAGTCACAGAGTCAATTGGACACATAATGGTAGCCATTGGCACACAACTTATTTTCAATGGCGGAGATATGGATAAGTTCGAACAAAAAATGCAACGTTTTGGTGAACAAATGGAACAAAAAATAGAATACCAAGCCGAAGCACTAGAAGAGCAATCTGAACAATTATGTGACACCTTAGTCAAAGTCGACGATGCAGAAAACCAGTTACAAATGCACATCAAACAACTTTCTAGTCTTGATGTCATTCAAGTTAGCAAACATTATAAAGCAATGTGATAGCTTAGGGCTTATGCCCAGTGAGATGAAATATATTAATGCAAATTGCAATTATAGGATGTGGCTGGTTGGGATTGCCTCTTGGCCTTAGTTTACAACAAAGTGGTCACAGTATTGTGGCCACTAGTCGTTCTGAAGCAGGCTGTGCAAGAGTAAACTCACTAGGATTAACTTGTTTACAGTTTGAGCTAGGGACATCACTTACAAATAGTAAATTTGCGGCTATTTTCAACTCGAATTTGCTCATTTTAAATATTCCTGTGGGCCGCAAGACTGCCACTTCTGAAGTATTCAGTGCCAATATGGATGCCTTATTAAGGCAAGTTGTCGATAGCAAAATTCAACAAGTTATATTTATCAGTACTAGCTCAGTATACGGTGACCAGAACGGTGTTGTTTCAGAAAAATCCCCCACCTCTCCTAATACACGATCTGCGCAAATCAATTTAGAAGTTGAACGGCTTGTACAAGACTACTTTGCCCCTCAATGCTGCATACTTAGGCTTGCTGGGTTAGTGGGTAAAGATAGGCATCCTGTCAATTATTTAGCAGGAAAATCCGCATTAACAGCGCCGAAAATGAGGGTAAATTTAGTGCATCAAGAAGATGTCATTCAAAGTATTAGATGTATTATTGAAAACCGGGTTTGGGGAGACACTTTAGTGTTAAGTGCAACAGAACATCCTACCAGACAAGAGTATTACACTTGGGCCGCAGAGCGGCTCAACTTAGCCCCCCCTGTATTCAACGAAGAACAAGAACCAGCTGTCGGTAAGTTAATCGATCCAACGAGAAGCTTAAATTTATTAGGTATGACGCTTAACTACCCTAGCCCTTACGATATGCTGTAAAATACTATGCAAAGTCTCCGCTAACACCCAGCATAAACTTAACGCCTCTGAGCTTCTAAGCTAATAGCCTTAAACAAAAAAGCCAAACTTTTTAGGTTTGGCTTTATTAGATTAGCTCAGGCAGGTGTTACCCAATCAGAGCTGCACCAAAATATTTTAAGGCGATAGTATTGATGAGTACTAAAAGCAAAATAACAGGAATAAAAGTACCTACCGAGAAGTCAACATAACGTTCAAACCAGCTGTGTTCATAATTAGGCGCACCTTCATCTAACTCTTTATTAAAATTCGACTTTTTCCAACGATAAATCACAAAAATACAAATTAACAAGCCATTCAATGGCAAAATAGTGTCGTAAAACACATCAATTATCACATCGAAGAATGACTTAGATTGCCCTGCATAACTGATAAACCCAGTGAAAAAATCCAGTATCCCGAATGATGTGGCAGCCATTACCGAAAAAATGACCAGTAGTAGCCCCATCCAACCAAGAGCCTTGCGGCGGCTGAATTTTTTCTCTTCCATTAATGCCGCCACTGGTACTTCAAATATTGAAACAATGGAGGTAATCGCAGCAAAAAACACTAATAAAAAGAAAAAACTAGCAACAGCACTGGCACCCACATAACCAATAGTGGCTTGCAATGCTAAAAATATTTTAGGCAAAAATGTAAATATCATGCCCACCGACGAGTCACTTAAATCATTAGTGTTGATATCGGGATTAAAAGAAAATACAGCTGGCAGAATCAACAAACCGGCGATAAAAGCCACAGCGGTATCTAATAAAGCCACCATTTTTGCTGAGCCGGGAACATCAGTCTTTTTATCCAGATAAGAGCCATAAGTGATCATGATCCCCATACCCAAAGACAACGAAAAGAATGCCTGAGATAAGGCACCGTTAACCACAGCAGCGTTAATTTTGCTGAAGTCAGGTATCACATAATACTTTACGCCTTCAAAGGCATTGTCTAGCGTCAGAACAAAAATCACTAACGCGACTAACATAATAAACAAGGTAGGCATCATAAACTTAGCCGCCTTTTCAATTCCTTGTTTTACTCCACCTTGAAGAATTAAATAAATAATGGCTAATACTGCGACCATGTAATAAAACAGGTCAAAACCATTGATAAAGGAACCAAAAGTATTGGGGTCCGCTAGCATCTCAAGGTTACCAGTTAAGGAATGAAACAAATAACCGAAAATCCAAACAGTGATGACTAAATAAAATACTGCAATCATGAAAGGGGTGATAATCGACAACCAACCTGCCAATTTCCAGCCTTTATGACCGTTTGTCATGGTTGAATAGGCACCCAATGGATCTTTACGACTATTCCTACCTACAGACATTTCAGCCAACATCACAGGCAAACAAATAAAGGCCACAAAAATAGCGTAAATCAACAAAAATGCGCCGCCACCATTTTTAGTCGCTGCTACGGGAAAACCTACCATGTTACCTATGCCTACGGCTGAGCCAGCTGCAGCTAGAATAAAACCTAAACGTGAACCAAACTGTTCGCGAGGAGCGCTCATAACCTATCCTTTTTTATTTTTATAATTTGGCTAGATATTACCAGCAGATTTTCAGAAAGTCTTTTATGTTACGAATGCTTTGATTATAAAAAGTGATAAAAAATCTTTACGGCGGCATCTCGGGATTCACCAAGGGATCTCACTGCCCTGCCAATCAATATAGTGGGGGCCATTTTCAGGACTTAAGTTAGGGATAATTTTCAGTAACTGCGAGACAGTAAAATCAGCAGTAAATAACTTGCCTTCTGGCACCTTTGACTGAAAAGGTTTAGATAACTCTGTGGCAACGGTTCCTGGATGATAGCTGACCATACAGATATTTTTTGCCCGCCTTTGACACTCAATTTGTGCACACTTTATTAGCATGTTGAGTGCAGCTTTACTGGCTCGGTACCCATACCAGCCGCCCAAATGATTGTCGCTGATACTTCCGACCCTTGCACTAAAGAAAACTAAAGTAGAAGGTTGCGAGCCTTTAAGCAGCGCTTCTACATGTTTTAACCACAGTGCTGGTAATATGCTGTTAACAGTGAAGTAGTAACTGAGTTGCTGTTGTTGCAGATCTTCTAGGCGTTTTTCAGGCATAGTTTTTTTATTATCATGACCAGTACCCTGCCCAGTACTCTGTAAAACACCGATACAACACAGCACTAGACTAAATTGAATACTAGACCCTTTAAGCTTTTGGCAATATTCGGCAATCAAATTTTCGTTGTCAGAGTCTAGAGTGTGATAATACACACCTTCAATTGGCGCTAAGGGTAATGTCCGGGAAACGGCATAGACAGCTTGATACTTCTCTGACTGATAAAGTTGTTTGACCAGTGTTTGTCCAATGCCTCCTGAAGCCCCTATAACCAGCGCATTACCTTTAAACATTAGTTTTCCTCTGCTTAGATTGGCAAGGAACGCAGGGTTTTTTAGCAGTTAAAAGATAAGAAATGCGGTAGCGATTTTTAGCAAACAAGTTATAAGCACTATCAGCAAACCATCTTATAACAGGCCATCGTAGTGGCGCGTAAACCCAGCCTTTACCGACCAACTTCCAAGCTAAGTAAGTGACATCCAAGCCACTGATCAAGCTTCCATCCTGCAAATAACCATGAATACGAGCATTTAATGCTTGCCAATCTAACTGTGGATAATCTGCAGAAAAGGAAGGCTTTTGAATATCAACAAAAGTAATGTTTTGTTGTACATCCAACTGTTTTAACTTGTTGATTTCTAATAAACACAAAGGGCAAAAACCATCATAAAAAAGTGTAAGGGGAGAGTTCTGTTTCATTTAGTCTGCACCATTGTTTAGATTTGACACTTTTTACGTGAAAAGAGGCCGAGTGGATTACATTCACTCAACCTTTTTCTATTAGCAGCCTCCGTTTTGTAATTAGAAAGTCTCTCTCGATACTATTTTTACTCAAGTTAATTGCCTTGGTGATTGAACAATAGGCTTTTTCAGGTAATTGCAAACGACTTTCTAATTCGCCACAGGCTGCATGATAAGGCTGATAGAGGTGGAGCTCATCATTAAGTGCTAACACATCAGTATAAGCCTGTTTAAGTTGCCCGCCATTTGCCTTGGCGATTGCGAGGTTTAGTTCAATAACAGGGGAAGGAAGCAGTTGTAACAAACTCATATATAACAATTGAATTTGCCGCCAGTCTGTAGCTTCCCAACTTGTAGCTTTAGCATGTAGCGCACTGATAGCAGCCTGGATCTGATAAGGACCGCGCTGCTTACACTGCAAAGCTAGTTGCATAAAATGATTAGCTTGCTCAATCAGCTCTTGATCCCATAATGCTCTGTTTTGCAGCTCAAGAGGAATGTAAGGCTCATCAACTGAACTACGCGAGCTGCGACGTGCGTCATGAAATAACATTAACGCGGCTAATCCAAACACTTCAGCATTGGGTATCAACTTTACCATTAACAAGCTCAATCTGATGGCTTCGTTTGCTAAATCATGTCTGGTTAACGATTGGCCTTCGTAAGCAGAATAGGATTCGTTGTAAATAAGATAAATCACTTTCAATACAGAGGGCAATCTAATCTTAAGTTGCTCCGAATGGGGGATCTCGTAACTGATCCCTGCATCTCTGATTTTTTTCTTTGCTCGAGTAATACGCTGACCAATAGCCACTTCAGAAGTAAGATAGGCGCGAGCAATTTCTCGTACATCTAAGCCACACAAGGTACGTAAAGTGAGTGCTACTTGCGCCGCTTCATTTAAGGCTGGATGACAACAAGTGAAAATTAACCTCAACCTTTCGTCTGGCACGTCATAGTCTGTTTCAGCCATAGTATCCGGCTGCATATACAGAGAGTCCTCAATCAACTGCAACTTATATTGATTTTGCTGAGAGTGCTGTTGACGTAATTTGTCGATTAATTTGCGCTTAGCGACTAAGTGCAACCAAGCACTTGTATTGACAGGAATGCCTTGAACAGGCCATTTATTGCTCGCCTGTTCGCAGGCGTCTTGCAGCGCATCTTCGGCTAACTGCAAGTCTCGAGAGAAATACACAAGGGAGGCTAACACTTGACCCGATTCAGCGCGAAAAATTCGCGCTAGTCTATCCATAGTCAAAGTATTCTGCCCTTGTAACGGCTACTATTGTTCAAATACCATCACCGGCCTGACTTCAATAGTGCCATAACGTGCACTAGGAATTTTTGCAGCCCATTCTAGGGCTTCATCAAGATCTTTACACTCCATTAAATAGTATCCACCAAGCTGTTCTTTGGTTTCAGCAAAAGGACCATCCGTCAATTCAGATTGACCATTTCGCACTCTTACTGACGTAGCTGTGCTAACGGCCTCTAAGGCATTGCCACCCAGCATAATACCTGCCGCCTCGAGCTGCCCTTCAAATACCTGATATTGCCCTATCAAGGTTTCTACATCTACATCATCTTGATCTTCACCAGCATAAATCAAAGCTAAAAATTGCATATGTCTTTCCTTATTAAATGAATAAAAGTGAGAAACAATAACTGTCTCTCATTATATCGACGAAGCAGCAGAGCATATTCAGACAGGATCTAAAAGAAATTTACTATTTTTAAGTCTTAATTTATAGACACGTCTAACACTACCTGCCCTTTTAGTAAGTCTATTTGTGAAAACAGCTCACTTAAGAGGCGCTGATGTATAGAGGAGCGAAGCATTGTTTATTGCGAAAAATGAATAAAAAAATCGGCTGGCTGAAATATTCGTTTTAAACGATGACAAACAGCTATGCAGGTATTTTTCTGAGAATGAGTGAACAACAGCAAATTGCCTTTGCTGTTGTTACCAAAGCTGGTGCGAACTAGTCGAACCAGCTTGCTTGTATGGGCACACTGAACAGCAGCGGTGCAAATATTTCGTAATGTTCGCGATTTTGTTCACACTTAACGTTATTTAAATACACGGCCTTCCAAGGATCGTTAATTAACCAAAGAGTGTTTTCAATCACAGCCACCCCCTCAATTGAGGCATTATCCATAAGTTCATAGTTTTCACATCCTTGGCTATGTGCTTTGGTCTCAGCAAAAAATTCCATCGGTACAATGACTGTTTCTTTTTTGCCAGATAAATCCACTACCCATAATGTTTCATCGTTTCTGGCAGCGGCGAGTAAAAATTCGCGACCATCAGGTGTTTGGTAATAATCCATGCCATTAATAGGATGGTTACCACTATCAAAAACAGGCAACTTCACATCAAATGCTGTTACAGCTGCAAATTCATCTGATTGCCAAAAATCACTGTGCATTTGTATAGAAAGTACTCTCGCCTGCTTTTTATTGTCTTTTTCAACACCTAGATACAAGGTTCTATCCTGACCAAATGCCAGTGCCTCTACACCATCATTAGGAAAATCGCCAATCTGCATATCAGCACTAAACTGAATGGGACGTACATGGGTCATTAATACACTATCGTTTGTTTGTAACTCGAGTCTGACAAGCAAAGTTGGGTATTGAGTCGAACCTGAATTGCTATATTTTTGCTGACAAGTTTCTGACATAGGTGTGGCGTTGGACGCGTCTTCAGTGACGATATAGAATACTTTGTCGTTTTCAGGATCAACCACCAAGGCTTCTAGATCAGGGTTATCACTGATATAAGCAGCAAAACAACTTGTCTGCAATTGTTCTGATAATATCATTGGAAAATCTAGACCAGTTAACAAGGCTTTTTCTGAAAATATAGAACGCAAGCGTAAACGTTGCGACGGGTGGGCACTACGATCACTCAAGGTCAACAAGCCATCACGCCATTTCACTAAACCAGAAGTCTGTGGGTTAAGCATAACTTGCCCATCTTGTTCCATTATCCAATGGCCATTGACTTGCAATTTTTGCTCTATTTTTTTCTCTGAATTTTGCTTTATTGGTTCCGATTCGGGGCTTTGTCCACAGCCAATCAATAATAAACTGCCAATCCCTATGATAAAACCCACATACGTTCTCATATACGGTCTGTTCCCACTGTAAAAAACCATTAAATTAGAAAATTAGTCTACCCTACTCAAAAACATGAAGAAATATAAAACTAACCATTTGGTCATTATTTGTTGTCACTGTCATTTCTGACTTAACTTGAGGTTGGGATCAGCCTTACCATAGAGAACAGATATAAAAAGCCGCGCCACAAAATATTTTTTGTATAATACAGCTGTGTAAATTCACTCATTTATAGAGTTAGGAAACCTAATGAAATTAACATGGTTAATAGTTTTCATAAGCTGGACGGTTTCAGTTGCTGCTTCACCAACCAAGCAAGTAGAACTATTTATTGCTGCTTACAATCAGCATGATATCGAAAAAATGCTTGAAAAAACGACTCAAGAAGTGAAATGGCTATATAACATCAATGACAATCTAGTGATCGAAACAGAGGGCAAAGACGCTTTGCGAACAGCAATGAATAGGCACTTTAAACAACACTCCAATGCTCGCTCACAGATCAAGCAGTCTTTAACGCTTGGTGAAACTGTGGTGGTAATAGAAGAGGCTTTTTCAAATGATGGCGCAAGCTCTCAATGTGCTTTGTCAATCTATCAAATGAAACACAAGCTGATTCAATCAGTTACCTATTATGCTGCCACAACTTGTGATTAGTAACTTTGACTTCCCATTTTCTTAAACATTTCGATTAGGACTACATGATTAATAACGAATTAAAAATAGGTTTATTTTACGGCTCAACCACGTGTTATACCGAGATGGCCGCCGAAAAAATCCAAACACAGTTTCACCACTTAGTGGGAAGTGCTTGTGTTGAACTATTCAATATTAAAGACACTGCATTAACAAAAACAGAAGAGTTCGACATCCTTATTTTTGGTATTTCCACTTGGGATTTTGGGGAGTTACAGGAAGACTGGGAAGCGACATGGCAAGATATACAAGGACTAAACTTAACTGATAAAACCGTGGCTATTTTTGGTTTAGGTGACCAATTGGGTTATGCAGAGTGGTTTCAAGATGCTGTAGGCATGTTGCACGATGAACTTCTGATACTAGGTTGCGACGTTGTTGGGTATTGGCCCAATCAAGGGTACGAATTCGAAGCTTCAAAAGCGCTCACTGAAGATAAACAATTTTTTGTTGGTTTATGCCTTGATGATGAAAACCAATATGACATGACCGATGAGCGTATCGACAATTGGTGCAAACAGTTAGTTGCTGAAATAAACCTGCTGTAGTTATCACTTTGCACACTTCTGACTCACGTATCCACAAACCCTACTATCGAAACGGTCCTTCTCATCGAGATGGGGCCGATGTGAGTTTTCAAGATATTGTTAAAATTTTTGGCTTTCGTACTGTCACAATTGGTAAATGGGTCACGGCAACAGAACAACAAATTGCCGCCAACCTATTTTTTGATGCCTTGTGTGATTTGATGGATATATTGCAAGTACCAGAGGCAGTCATTTCTCTAAATGGAAGTTTGTCATTGGCCTTTGGTAGCGGTGGAAGAAAACATAGTAGCGCCCACTATGAGTCCAACTCCAAAAAGTTAGCCCTTGCGAAAAATGCTGGGGGTGGTGCGCTCGCTCACGAATGGTTTCATGCATTTGATCACTATATTTGTGACAAATTATTTGTGCACACATCCCATGAACAGTTTGCATCCGAGTGTTGGTTACAAGACAAATCGCAAATATCCCATCAATTAAATGAGAAACTTAGTTTGTGCTTCGAAAGTATTTTTTTATCTACAGATAAATACCAACCAAATAACTATGTTAACCGCAGTGCTCAAGCAGACAGATTACTGAAAATATTTTACTACGCGCGCCCCCAAGAACTTGTTGCACGTGCCTTTGAGGCCTGTATTCAAGACCACCACATCAAAAATGCATTTCTAGTTCAAGGCACTAAACAAAGCCCTGAAGCTAAGATGGGGATCTATCCAGATGAGGCGCTCAGAATAACATTTTCTAAAAACCTACTGGATTATTTTTATCATTTGGGGCAGGCTATGGCCAAGTCTAAAAACTTTAAATAAGAGTATTTTGTTAATTTTAAGCTAATTAATGGATGCTCTATAGCTCAACTGCCTTTATACTAGGCAGTCTCGTTTTAACCCAATTGGCGATTTATACCGATGAAAAGAAAAAAGCACGGCAGTTCTGACGACGAAGCTGCAATTGATATGACTCCCATGTTGGACATAGTGTTCATCATGCTTATCTTCTTTATTGTGACCACTTCTTTCGTGAAAGAAAAAGGTTTAGAAGTTAATCGCCCTAAAGATTCTAATACGCCTCCACCACCGACCAATGTTCAGTCGCTGTCAATCCGTGTCGAAGAAGACGGTACGATAGTACTCAATGGCCGTCAGGTAGATATTCGACGCGTTGAAGCCAATATTCAAAGCTTCTTGGCTGAAAACAATCAAGACAGCGCGGCTGTTCAGGCTCACCCAAAAGCTAAACATGGTGATGTAACTGAAGTTATCAACGAAGTGAAAAAAGCCGGAATCGCAAACGTTTCTGTATTAGTTGCTAAATAAAACCTAACAACTAAGGTAAATAAATGCAAAACGCCGCTATTGGATAAATAGCGGCGTTTTTTTTGGCTTTAAATTAGATTGAATTTAAAGCCATCAACTGAAATAGGCATTACTCAAGGTCTAATGGTTCTGGCGACAGTATAATGCCTGTAGTGTCGGCATATAAATGATCTTCTGGTAAAAATGTCACGCCACCGAAATTAACTGCGACATCAATTTCACCAAATTCTTGTTCATCCGCACTAACTGGAATTGATGCAATTGCATGGATACCAATGTTAATTTCTGCCAAATCATCAACTTCACGCACACTGCCGTAACAAACGATCCCCTCCCACGCATTTTCAAATGCTAACTGAGCAGCACTAGAGTCAATTAACGCTCTGCGCATTGAGCCGCCACCATCAATCAACAAAACCTTGCCCAATCCAGGTTGCTCTAATGCTTTTAGGACTAACCCCTTGTCCTCAAAACATTTGATGGTAGTAATTTCACCACCGTAAGAAGCTCGCCCGCCAAAACTCACAAACATGGGTTCAACCACGTCAACACTGTCGGCAAAAACATCACAAAGAGTAGAAGTATTGTAATCCATGATTGTTCCAAATATAACTGAGTCAGGTTTTAGTATACTGCTAGTGCACAGCAAATCCAGCGTAAACAAGTTTTAGAAACACTTTCGTTTTTTCATAAAGCCTGTCCAAAACCGTCATTTAGTATCCTTATTCCCTAAATAGGCAGTTTGAGGTCAACCTAGGTGTGAGCCATCACATTTATGTCTTTAATATAAGGTGATGCTGCCTTTTAATGCGTTAAGTGGCTAGTTTTCACACGAGTTCAAGTTAGTTATTTGATATTGCATAAAATAAGCAATTCTAAGCTAAGACCTCTTTGTTTTTACCCTAGGTAATGACATGATTACGACCTAAAAATTAATTGGGTTGTTGCAATGGCGCACAAAGTAAAATTAAAAGTAATTGGCTTAACTTTATTGGCAGTATACATACTCACTGCATGTGGCCAAAAACGTGCTTTATATTTGCCTGAAGAGCCAGCCACAAACAACACCTCACTGGACTCACAACCATCAACTGAGTCTACCGAAAAAGGAGAAGATTGATTGGACTACTTTGCCTATAAAGACCAACAACTATTTGCTGAAGATGTATCCCTTGAAACCGTGGCTCAAAAATACGGTACCCCTTGTTATGTATATTCAAAAGCCACAATTGAACGGCATTGGCTTGCATTTAATAAAGCTGCGGGCAGTCAACCACATTTAGTTTGTTACGCGGTAAAAGCCAACTCAAATTTAGCTGTATTAAATGTCATGGCCAAACTGGGTTCAGGTTTTGATATTGTTTCTGGAGGTGAGTTAACACGTGTGCTCAAGGCTGGAGGCGACCCCAGTAAAGTAGTGTTTTCAGGCGTGGGTAAAACCCATGAAGAAATTGCCTTAGCCTTACAACATAATATTAAGTGTTTTAATGTCGAGTCACGGAGTGAATTAGCGCGTATCAATGAAGTCGCTGAGCAAGCAGGTAAAAAAGCGCCGGTCTCTATTAGGGTCAACCCTGACGTCGATGCTAAGACTCATCCATACATTTCTACTGGATTGAAAGACAACAAATTTGGAGTCGAACGCCAACAAGCTATCGAAATATACCAATATGCCAACAGCTTACCCTTTTTAAATGTGGTGGGTATTGACTGTCATATAGGTTCTCAACTTACGGATTTAGCACCTTTTGTTGATGCCCTAGATATACTACTTGCCTTGATTGACGAGCTAGCTAAACAAAATATTCATATACAGCACCTTGATGTAGGAGGTGGACTGGGTGTGACCTATGATGATGAAAAGCCACCACATCCTGACCAATATACACAAGCAATTGCTGAGCGGTTAGTGGGCCGAGAAGAATTATTACTAATCTTTGAACCGGGTAGAGCAATCATGGCCAATGCCGGAGTGTTATTGACCAAGGTCGAATTTTTAAAGCAAGGTGCAGAGAAAAATTTTGCTATTGTTGATGCTGCAATGAATGATCTTATTCGCCCAGCACTTTACTCTGCATGGCAAAGTATTATTCCTCTCAACACCTCACTTACTAGACCTAAGGCTGTTTATGACATAGTAGGGCCTATATGCGAAACCGGTGATTTTCTAGGTAAGAATCGTGAGTTGTCAATTGCGCCTGACGACTATCTTGCAGTGCGCAGTGCTGGTGCATACGGTTTTGTTATGGCCTCTAACTACAATAGTCGCTGTAGAGCCGCAGAAGTGTTAATTGACGGCAGCAGTATGCATCTGGTCAGAGAGCGCGAAAAAATAGAACAATTATTTGAAAGTGAGCACATACCAACTTAGTTTTGGTTGTAGGTGCTTACTCATTAATTAAATCATTTTTTGCGATTATTTAGCCTGTAGCTCGTTAAAGACATAGTCAGTCTTTCGCTGAGATGATATAACTATTTTTATAATATCAATCACGTTAGTTTTAATGCGTGTTGACAAAAAATTTAGCTAAGTAGTCGCAATGCAAATCCAGTTTTCAAAGATGCACGGTCTGGGAAATGATTTTGTTGTTATTGATAACGTAACACAAAACGTTTTTTTTTCTAAAGAGAAGATCCAACAGCTCTCAGACAGAAATTTTGGTATAGGATTCGATCAGCTTTTGATGGTTGAGCCACCATACGATCCTGACCAAGATTTCCATTACAGAATATTCAACGCAGATGGCACTGAGGTATCTCAGTGTGGTAACGGTGCGCGCTGTTTTGCTCGCTTCGTAAAAATGAAAGGTCTAACCAACCGCAATAAAATTGTGGTTAGCACTAAAGCCGGTCGTATGGTGCTCTACCTAGAGAAAGACGGGCAAGTGACGGTAAATATGGGCGTACCTGAGTTTGAGCCAAGCTTAGTACCAATAAAAGCCAATAAGCGTGAAAAAATTTACATATTGAGAGCCCAAGAACACACGTTTTTTTGTGGTGCAGTCTCTATGGGTAATCCACATTGTGTTTTGTTAGTAGATGATGTGGAAACAGCAGATGTGGCTACAATGGGGCCTTTGCTTGAGAAACATGAACGTTTTACCGAAGGTGCAAACGTTGGTTTTATGCAGATAATTAATCCCAGCCATATTAAACTACGTGTTTATGAAAGGGGTGCGGGAGAAACACTAGCTTGTGGTAGCGGAGCATGCGCAGCAGTGGCTGTAGGTCAATTACAAAACAGATTGAGTAAAGATGTAAGAGTTGATTTACCTGGGGGCAGTTTAAAAATACGTTGGCAAGGCAAAGACAATGTATTAAAAATGACTGGCGCTGCAGAGCATATTTTTGATGGATATATAAACTTATGAGTAAAGAGTCGCAAAAATAAAATGGATATAACGACTGCATATGAATCTGAAGAACTAATTGACGCCGAACAAGTCGCTGCTTATTTACTTGAGAACCCTGATTTTTTTGTGCAGTTTCCACAAATTGTAGAGAAAATCAGTATTCCCCATGCACATAAAGGCAGCATTTCTCTGGTAGAACTGCAAAGTGAACAGTTGCGTAAAAAAGTCAGAACTCTGAGCCTTAAGTTAAATCAATTAATTACTATTGCTAAACAAAACGAAGCCATTTACCGCGTCTATGCCGACTTAAATTTACGCATTCTAAAATGTACCAATCTGGATGACCTGAAATTTATTTTGGAAGAAGTGATTCAGGAAAATCTACAGCTGGCATCTGTGACACTCAAACCTTTCAAAGGTGCACATGCTTTACCAGAAATCCAACAACGTCTATTTATTGAAAAACGCTTTAAGCGACATAGGTTTTTCTTTGGCCGTTTAAGTGAACATGAACGTAAATTGTTGTTTAATGATCAGGATGCTAATTCAGTTGCCTTATTACTCATTGGTGATTTAGGAGAACTCGGAATTTTAGCTATTGGTAGCAAAGATCCTGGGCATTTTAATCCTGACATGGACACCTTACTGATCACGCAACTTCAGCAATTTTTAGGTATATTGTTACCCAAATTGCTGACCTATTAGCTAACAATGTTAAAGCCAAGCTTATACTCTTGGTTAGAAAAATATCTAGCGTATCTTAAGTACGAAAAGAATCTAGCCGATAATTCCATAGAAAATTATCAACGGCAGCTGAGTGTTGCTTTTAATAAACTTGAAATTGCATCTTGGGAAACCTTCACTGTTTCGGATGTGCGCAATATCCTAAACGAAGCCCGTAAAAGTAATTTAAGTGCTCGCTCAATTGCATTACGTTTATCTGCTATCCGTGGGTTTTGTTCCTTTCTCGTTCAACAAGGTCAACTTACACAAAATCCCGCTTCATCGATCCAAGCTCCCAAACAAGCCAAACCCTTACCCAAACAATTAAATGTTGATGAAATGCATCAATTGCTGGATATAAAAGAAAATGACCTTCTGGCCATACGCGATAAAGCAATGATGGAGCTTATGTATAGTTGTGGCCTACGTTTATCGGAACTAGCTAACCTGAATATCAGAAGCATACAAACAGACAATCAACTTAGGGTAGTGGGAAAGGGTAATAAAGAACGTTTGTTACCAATAGGTAGAATTGCCTTGGAAGCTTTAGGGGTATGGTTAAAAATAAGACCAGAATTAGCGAGCAGTGAAGAAACGGCATTATTTGTAAGCATGCGTCAAAGTAGACTTGGCACCCGGCAAATTGCGAAACGTATGAAATTATGGGCTAACCGACAAAATCTAGAACAATCTGTTAATCCTCACAAACTGAGGCATAGTTTTGCCACTCATGTCTTAGAATCAAGTTCTGATTTAAGAGGTGTACAAGAGTTATTGGGGCACGCTAATTTGTCTACCACCCAAGTGTATACTCATCTGAACTTTCAACACCTAGCTCACGTATACGACAATGCACACCCCAGAGCTAAAAAATCTAAATAACAATTACACTTAAAAAAGAACAGATAGTCCTAAATGATTTATTATAAAAAACTTAAACCAATTCAAGCTATTACCTTCGACTTAGACGACACGTTATATGAAAACACTAGTGTGATTGTTAAAGCAGAACGTTCTTTAATTGAATTTATGCATGCTCAATATCCAGTCACTAAACACTTAAACAAGACATTTTGGCGCACTCAACAAAAAGCACATATTTTAGCCAATCCTGCCATTAAGAATGACATTGGTGAATTGCGGCGGCTTTCTCTAGAATCTGGATTTTCGGCATTAGGTTTAGTCGGCGATGCGCTAGATACCGCTACAACAAAGAGCTTCGAACATTTCTATTTTCAAAGAAGTAACTTTACTTTAAATAGAAACATTCATTCTTTATTAAAAGATTTAGCTGAGAGGCTACCTTTAGTGGCCATTACTAATGGTAACGTTGACTTAAAGCAGATTGGACTTGATGAGTATTTTTGCCGCAGCTTTAAAGCAAACATAACACTTCCAATGAAACCTCATAAAGCCATGTTTGATGCCGCCCAAAGCTACCTTAACATCCCGCATGAAAACATTTTACATGTAGGAGACAGTTTATCTAAAGACGTTTACGGCGCCCTTAAAGCAGGTTACCAAGCAGCTTGGTATGCAGAAGACAGAAGTATGTATATTCGCAATGAAAGATTACAGATCTTACCTCATGTACAACTGAGTCAGTTAAGCCAGCTTTTAGACCTTATTTAAAACTGATGACTGCATTTAGTCCTCTAAAATATTTTGTTGCATGGTTTCACAAGGTTTTTGGCAAGTAGGCTTACCGACAATTTTAGCGGGTATACCGGCTACTGTTACATGAGGCGGCACGTCACTGAGAACAACACTTCCCGCCCCAACTTTGGCCCCTTCACCTATATTAATGTTACCTAAAATTTTAGCGCCAGCCCCTATCATTACACCTTCACGCACTTTAGGATGTCGATCACCCGCTTCATTACCTGTACCACCAAGGGTCACTGACTGCATAATTGAGACGTTATTTTCAATCACTGCGGTTTCCCCTACTACAATTCCTGTCGCGTGATCAAACATGACTCCTTGCCCGATTATTGCAGCAGGGTGAATGTCTACCGAGAAAGCTTCAGAATTGCGACTTTGTATAAACAAAGCTAAATCCTTTCGATCATCCAACCAAAGCTGATGGGCTAATCTGTGTACTTGAATGGCTTGAAACCCTTTGAAGTTCAGTAATACAGTCAGAAATGAATGTACAGCTGGATCGCGCTTAAATACGGCTTGAATATCAGCAATTGCAGCCATGACTACAGCAGGTTGCATCAGATAGCATTGTTCAAACATTTCTCTCACAGATAGCGAGCTCATTACATCATCGGCCAATTTATTTGACAAAATAAAACTTAAGGCCGTTTCGAAATTATGATGCCCTAAAATACAGGTGTGTACATAACTCGACAACAATGGCTCTTTTTCAATCAAATGCTCTGCTTCGTCTTTTAATTGTTGCCAGAATTCAATACTCATAGTTTCTCTGCCATCTAAATTAAGCAATTACACTCTTATATAGGGATGACTTTAGTGTATTTAAATACAGTGTTGCTGATATACTGGAAAAATATTTTTCTAATGTATTCTTTGTGTAATGGATGTATCTCGACTTCTTGACCAGTTAAACGACAAACAACGCGATGCGGTGGCCGCTCCTGCATCTGACATGCTTATATTAGCTGGCGCAGGCAGCGGTAAAACCCGAGTTTTAGTGCATCGTATTGCGTGGTTAATGGAGGTTGAGGGTATTGCTCCCTATGGTATTTTAGCAGTGACCTTTACCAATAAAGCCGCTAAAGAAATGCGTGGCCGTATTGAACAACTGCAGGGCAGCGCACTCAATAACATGTGGATTGGTACCTTTCATGGTATCGCTCATCGTTTGTTACGCACTCATCATGCAGAAGCCAATCTACCAGAAAACTTCACCATTTTAGATTCAGACGATCAATACCGATTAATTAGACGTGTACTTAAAAGCCTAAATCTTGACGAAAAACATTGGGCTCCCAAACATGTGCAATGGTATATCAATGGCAATAAAGACGAAGGGTTACGTCCACAACACATCGAAACACACGGTGATGCAACACAACAAAAAATGCGTGAAATTTATCAAACCTATCAACAAACATGTGATCGTGCCGGATTAGTTGATTTTGCAGAGTTATTACTCAGGGCTCATGAACTATGGCTAAATAACCCAGCAGTGCTGCAACACTATCAAAAACGTTTTAGAGCCATTTTGGTAGACGAGTTTCAAGATACAAATAATATTCAATATGCTTGGTTACGTATACTTGCCGCCCCAAGCAACAATATGATTATTGTTGGCGATGATGACCAGTCTATTTATGGTTGGCGTGGTGCAAATGTTGAAAATATTCAACATTTCTTGAGAGATTTTAAAGGTGCAAAAACCATAAGGCTCGAGCAAAATTACCGTTCTACTGGCAATATATTAAAAGCAGCAAATGCCGTGATTGATAATAACCAAGGTAGATTAGGTAAAAAACTGTGGACCGAAGATAGCCAAGGTGAGCTGATTTCTTTGTACGCTGGCTTTAACGAATTAGATGAAGCCCGTTTTAATATTTCGCGCATAAAAGAATGGCGAGACAATGGCAATGCCTTATCAGATTGTGCGATTTTATACCGCAATAACGCACAATCACGAGTATTAGAAGAGGCATTATTACAAGAGTCTATCGCATATCGCATATACGGTGGCTTACGTTTTTTTGAACGCCAGGAAATTCGCGATGCCTTAGGTTATCTACGTATAATTAATCAGACCATAGATGACGCAGCCTTTGAACGCATTGTGAACACCCCAACACGGGGACTAGGTGATAAAACCCTATCACAAATTCGCGAGCTAGCACGTGATGCAGAATTATCCATGTGGGATGCTAGCATACAAATACTTGCAGAAAATCGCCTCACGGGTCGTGCTGCGAATGCGCTTACTGCATTTACAAAATTAATCACACAACTAGCCCAGGACATAAAGGCGCTTCCCTTAGAACAACAAGCCGATCACGTGATCAAACACTCTGGCTTATTTGCCATGTACAAAGCGGAAAAAGGCGAAAAAGCCCAAGCCAGAATTGAAAACCTGGAAGAATTAGTCACTGCATGTAAACAATTTGTAGTGCCAGAAGAAGCGGATAATATGACCCCTATGTCTGCATTTTTAGCCCATGCTTCACTTGAAGCCGGAGATAACCAAGCCGATAGTCATCAAGACGCCGTACAAATGATGACCATTCACACTGCCAAAGGTCTAGAATTTCCACTGGTATTTATGGCTGGTGTAGAAGAAGGCATGTTCCCGAGTCAGATGAGCAACGAGGAACCCGGCAAAATAGAAGAAGAACGCCGCCTTTGTTATGTAGGCATGACGCGCGCCATGCAAAAGTTATATATCACTTATGCTGAAAATAGAAGAGTCTATGGCCAGGATAAATATCATACCCCTTCGCGTTTTATCAAAGAGATACCCAGCGACTGTATTGAAGAAGTGCGATTACGCACTACCATAAGCCGACCAGTTCAAAATCGCTTTACTCCAGTTACCGGGCATACCGCATTCGAGTCAACAGGTTTCCAATTAGGTGAGCGAGTATCACATCCAAAATTTGCTGAAGGCACAGTGTTGAATTATGAAGGCAGTGGCGAACATGCAAGAGTACAAATAAATTTTGATGAATTTGGCAGTAAATGGTTAGTGATGTCATTTGCGAAATTAACTAAAGTCTAATTTTTCGAGAGCTTGGTATAAATTAATCTGCTAAATTAAATGTTTAGCTATAGAACTCACTCTATGCAACGTAAAGTATTAATAGTCGAAGACAGCAAAACCAGTATGGATCTGATGCGTAGACTTATTACCAAAGCTAAGTTGCGTCCGATTTGTACCTCTAGTTTAGTAGAAGCTAAGCATGTTTTTTCTAGCTCTGCCCCAGAGGAATACCTTTGTGCCGTAGTAGACTTTGCTTTACCAGACGCCCCCAATGGTGAAGCCATCGACTTTGCGATTGAATCGTTTTTACCCACTATAGTGGTTACCGCTACACTCGATGAATCTACAAGAACTAAGATTCTCAATAAGAATGTGGTGGATTATATTCCCAAAGAAAATGCCCAAGTGTATGACTATCTAACACGTTTGTTGAATCGGCTAGATAAAAATAAAAAAATAGGGGTGTTAGTAGTTGATGGTTCTAGAGTTAGCAGGCAAGCAATGACTGCTTTACTTAGAAGACATAATTTTATCACTTTTGAAGCGGCTGACGCCAAACAAGCTATGGCGTTTTTACACCGTAATTCGAATATTAAACTCGCAATAATAGATGACAATATATCGGGCATTCAGTTGATTTCCGATCTTCGAAAGCTTTATTCCAAAGAAGATCTTGGCATCATTGGTATCTCCTCAGATACAACAAGTGGCCTGTCTGCGAGGTTTATTAAAAGTGGCGCCACTGATTATTTACATACCCCTTTTTGCCATGAAGAATTTTTCTGTCGTATTATGCAAAATGTAGAACGTCTGGAAAATATTGAGACAATTAGACGTGTTGCCAATTTAGACTACTTGACAGGTCTGCCTAACAGACGGCATTTTTTTACAAGAGTCGCTGCTAATCTAAAAATCACGCCCAAATACCAAAGTTTAGCTATTATAGATATCGATCATTTCAAGCAAGTGAATGACACTTTTGGCCATGATTGTGGTGATTACACCTTAAAAGAACTTGCTAAGTTAGTTGCAGATTTTTTTACAGATTACACTGCTGCAAGATTTGGAGGGGAAGAATTTTGTGTCTTCTTTTCCAATGTCACACCGGAAAAAGTGCAAGATATAATGGAAAAATTCCGTAAGGCAATAGAGAGTAAAACCCTCAGATTTGAAAAACAAAATTTGTCATGCACAGTTAGCGTAGGCGTAACCCACAAAAGCAAAGGTGGCATCAATGCTATGCTACGTTTAGCGGACGAACACCTGTATAGCGCAAAAAATGGCGGAAGAAATCAGGTGGTAGGGGACGACCCCGTCGATGGCGACCCCGTCGAAGGCGACCCCGTCGATAACTAACCCAAGGTTAAGAACGCTTATTCACAATTCACTACTCTAGACTTCCTATAAATTCTTGCCGAATCATAGACATAAATCAGTAGTCCAGTCCAAACGAATACAAAAGTCACCACTCGAGCAAGATCCAGAGGTTCGTGATAATACAACACCGCCAGCAAAAACATTAGGCTTGGGCCCACGTATTGGAAAAAGCCTAGAGTGGTAAAACGAATACGTTTAGCTGCTGCAGTAAAACATAACAAAGGCGCGGTAGTCACTATACCCGCAAGTATTAGCTTGATATTCAGGTCTAGAGTATTGGCGAACATATTGCCACTTAAGGGTTCTATAATGACCCAATACAACAATGCAAAGGGCAACATAATGCTGCTTTCAATCATTAATCCTGGCATTGATTCTACATTGGCTTTTTTACGCAATAACCCATATATACTGAAGGTTATAGCTAACGCAAAGGCAACCCAGGGGATTTGTCCGTGACTAAAAATTAAAAACATTACCCCCGTTAACGCCACTAAAACCGCTAAAAACTGCAAACGTGTTAATGTCTCTTGGAAGAAAAATCGAGCAAGAAAAACGTTAAAAAGAGGATTAATAAAGTAGCCTAAACTGGCTTCTAACAAATAATTATTGTTTACCGCCCAGATAAAGGTCAACCAGTTCAGTGCCAACAACATGCCACTTATAGATAAGATTATCATTACTTTTGGATCGCGGATGGCCATTAGAACTTGGCTAAATTTATTTAGAACAAGTAACAACACCCCCAGTACAAGGGTGGACCAAATAATTCTGTGCATCACAATCTCTAAAGCTGGCACACTGGTCAACAGCTTAAAGTACATGGGTGCTATCCCCCACATTGTATAAGCGGCTAAAGCAAAAATAACACCTGCCTTTACTGATTTATCGTTCAACTATTTGACCTAACTTCAACTGAGTTTAATATGGCGGTGCAGTGTGATTGAAGCAATCTGCAAATGCAAACTAATACCTAATTGGGATAGGGTACAAACATGAAAAAAATATGGGATGTATTTTGGCGATTTTTACTATTAGGTTGTATCAGTTTTGGGGGACCGGCGGCACACATTGGGTACTTTCAGCGTACCTTTGTTCAAAAACTCGCTTGGCTTTCGAATGATGCTTACGCCAAACTAATTTCAATAAGTCATATTTTGCCGGGACCTGCCTCAAGCCAAATTGGATTTGCAATAGGCCTTCAAAAGGCCGGATTGGCAGGGGGAATTGCCGCTTTTGTTGGCTTCACCTTACCTTCATTTATCTTAATGTACTGGTTAGCAGTTTCTGTAAACTTAGATAACCCAGCAAATTGGTTAGTATCAGTGAGTAGCGGCTTAAAATTATTAGCCGTAGTTGTTGTGCTAGACGCTGTCATAACTATGTTTAGAAGTTTTTGTAAAAGCCTTTTGTCTTTTTTAATAATGTTACTGAGTATTTTTCTGCTAATCCTATATCAGTCTTTTTACTCACAAATGTTGGTGTTACTTATTGCTTTGCTCATTGGTATCTTCAGCACTAACACGACAGCTATCCCGTTTAGTGTAGGTCAGGGTCTAAAAAAGATATCTTGGCTGCCAGTGCTACTATTTATCGGCCTATTTTTAATGAGTTTAGGGTTGAGTCAAGATGATTCACTTATAGGTCTATTTGCGACTTTTTATAAAAACGGTAGCTTAGTATTTGGTGGTGGTCATGTAGTGTTGCCTCTATTGCAAACTAGTGTTGGCAATACTCTGACTGAGCAACCATTCCTTTTTGGTTATGCCGCTGCTCAAGGTATGCCCGGACCAATGTTCACTATGGCGACCTTTATGGGTGCGCAATGGTTAACTTCAACACCACTCATTGGTGCCATTTTTGCCACATTAGCGATCTTTTTACCTGGTTTTTTATTGATTTTAACCATTAACAAAAGCTGGCAATCCCTAGTCAAACACCCCAAATTTATCAGTGCATCTGCAAGTATCAATGCCGCAGTTGTTGGTTTTTTGGCATTGGCACTTTATGACCCTGTTTTTATTCATGCCGTTCACAGTTATTTTGACTTGGGGATAGTCATGATCGGTTATTTAATCCTAAAAATATTTAGACCACCTATTTTATTGTTGATAGGTGTTTTTATCGGCCTTAAATTTTATTGAAAAAGTATTGTTATCAACTGTTAAATTTAGGCAGAGGCAGAATATTGATTACGGCCGGCTTGTTTTGCTTTAAACAAATTTATATCAGCCTTATCGATTAAATCAATAGGATTAGAGGCGGCATTTTTTTTGTGAGTGGGACTAAAGGCCGAGATACCAATACTTATAGTAACTATAGGGTAGGAGGCCTCTTGAGCAGATTGAATATTGCGATTTTTCACAGTTTCGATTAATTCTTGTGCCACCTGCTTCGCCCCTTTCAAATCTGTAAAGGGTAGTAATAGTACAAATTCTTCACCGCCATATCTGGCGGCTAGGTCTCGCTCTCTTCTTTTACTAGAGGCAATAATAGAGGCAATTATTTTTAAACATGTGTCCCCTTCTAAATGACCAAATTCATCATTAAACAGCTTAAAGTGATCGATATCGATCATCAGTGCGGCGATAGAATGGCTCCCCCGAACAGCCGCATACCATTCCTTATTTAACATAGTGTCTAATTGCATTCTGTTGGCTAAACCTGTTAGCCCATCAGTACATGAGACTTGGGCAAGTTTTTTCTGTTGGGCTACCATTGTCATCTGGTTAGTTACACGAGAAACTAAAATACTTGAGCGTATTTTTTTGTGTATATAGTCTACAGCCCCCATCTGTAAACATTCATCCTCTTCATCGAGGGTTGGCGTTTCGGCCAAAAACATAACTGGAATATGTGCAGTCAATTGACTGTTTTTAACAAAGGTACACAACTCTTGACCAGAGATGATAGGGGTATTCACTACACTTAAAACCAAATCAATATCTTTAAGCATAATACTTTGTAATGCGACTTTGCCATCTTGAGCTATTTCTATATTAAAGGATTTAGCAAAAAGCGAGGTGAGTGTGGATACGCTGACAACATCATCGTCAATAATGAGTAATGTAAGGTGGTGCCGAAAAGCGGTCATAACATCCCTGAATAATACTGCAATTAGCTGCTGACTGAATATTGTTTAGGTTAATTTACCTTAATAAAAAGCTGAAAGCTGTCTAAATCTTACACATTAATAAAAGCATTTTATTACTGAGATTGCGAGTAAAAAAGGTATTAATTTTGCGACAATATTATTAAATACAATATATTCCTGTCCTCATCGCGATATTAACTGTGATTTTGAGCCAGATAACCCCTTCAACAGATGACATTATGTATGTGAAAACATTTAATCACCAATAAGCACCATTGTTTAGGCTGAAGTGAATCCATTAGTGCAGTATTATTATACTAGGTATACAATTTGACTAATTTAATCCCTGTTAGCAAGTGAACCTATAGACAAAAACAAGTAAACTTGGGCTTTATTTATTCCTTTTTGAGCTTCAGTTGTCAGATCTCCCAGTACAATCTTCGCCTGCAATCACCGATGCGCAACATATACTAAAACACACCTTCGGCTATGATCATTTTCGAGATGGCCAAGCGCAAGTTATTGATCAAGTTTTGCAACAAAAAGATGTATTGGTACTTATGCCTACTGGCGGCGGTAAGTCTTTGTGTTATCAAATTCCTGCTATGCTGCTACCCGGCCTGACCATAGTAGTGTCCCCCTTGATATCCTTGATGAAAGACCAAGTCGATGCTCTTTTAACCTATGGTGTTAGTGCCGCTTACATAAATTCAAACTTGTCTCCACAAGAAATGTTTGAAGTGTATAAAGGTATGCAAGATGGCAAATATACTCTCATTTACGTGGCGCCTGAACGGCTTATGCAGTTGGAGTTTATTCAGCGGCTACAAGGGTTGACCATTAGCCTTATTGCAGTAGATGAAGCTCACTGTGTGTCCCATTGGGGCCACGACTTTAGAAAGGACTACAGACTACTTGGACAATTAAAGGCTAGGTTTCCATATATTCCTATTATGGGGCTGACTGCTACTGCTGATCTCGCGACCCGTGCAGATATCACCCAACAACTTAATCTACAGCAACCTTTTATTTTCAAAGGCAGTTTTGATCGTCCTAATATTCGCTATAACCAAGTCACGAAATATAAGGCCACAGACCAAGCAATAGCTTTTGTAAAGCAACAAGAGGGAAGCGGTATTATTTATTGTAATAGCCGCAAAAAAGTGGATGACCTGAGCATGGCTCTGGCCAAAAACGGCATAAATTGTGCGGGTTACCATGCGGGTCTTGAAGGTGAGATCCGCGACAAAATACAGCGTGATTTTATACAAGATAAAGTTGACATCATAGTAGCAACAGTGGCATTTGGCATGGGCATAGACAAATCCAACGTGCGTTTTGTTATACATTTTGATCTGCCCCGTAGCATTGAGTCCTATTACCAAGAAATAGGTCGAGCGGGCAGAGATGGCATGCCTGCCGAGGCGTTATTATTATTCGATGAAAAAGACGCAGCCCGAATTCGCCAGTGGATTTCAACGGGTGAAAATCTACAAAGAAATAACGTAGAACTGCAAAAGTTTGCAGCCATGGAAGCCTTTGGTGAGGCGCAAACCTGTCGGCGCCAAATATTACTCAATTATTTTGCGGAATACTCTGCAGGACACTGTGGCAACTGCGATATTTGTCTCGACCCACCTAAAGCTTTTGATGGTACAGTAGAGGCACAGAAAGTATTGTCTTGTGTGTTTAGACTAAAACAATCTGTTGCCAGTCAGTATTTGATTGATGTACTCAGGGGCAAACAGCTCAAACGCATTCTAGAACACAATCATGATAAATTAAGCACTTTCGCTATTGGCAAAGATAAATCTGACGCTTATTGGCATAATATTATCAATCAATTGATCCACCGAGGATTTCTTCGGGTGGATATCACTCAAAATGCAGTATTAAAACTCACTGAAGAAGCTAGGCCGATATTACAACAAACACAGGAACTTCAGCTTGCAGTACCAAGGCTAAGTCTCGATTTAGGTAAAAAGTCACAATTTGCGGCACCAGAATATGACCGGGCGCTGTTCGCCAAACTCAAACATCTACGTAAAGTCATTGCAGAACAGGATGATGTGCCACCTTTTGTGGTATTCAGCGACGCTACCTTAGCTGATATGGCTGATAAATTTCCTGAATCAGAGTTCGATTTCTTAGATATACATGGTGTGGGTCAAACGAAACTCGAACGATATGGCGAACGTTTTATTGCTGCTATTACTAAGCATCTTTCTAGAAGCTAATAACCTGCGTATATCATCAAGATTGTCCTCAAAAGGTTTACTTTTTAGGGTGATTTAGCGCATACTAATCGACCGTATTTGAGCTGATAAAATCGATGCCTGTAAAAGCTTTTCCAGAAAAAAACGCGGATGCTAAAGTCGAAAAACTGAAGATCCCGCCCCACTCCATTGAAGCTGAGCAATCGGTATTGGGTAGTATGCTAATATCCCCTGACTCATGGGATAAAGTCGCTGAGCTTGTGGTAGAAGAAGACTTTTACAACCGTTCACATCAAATCATTTTTCGCGCCATTATTCGTCTCTTAACAAAGAGTCATCCAATTGATTTAATTACTGTTTCTGAAGATCTAGAAGGATTGGATGAGTTAGAAGCCGCCGGTGGTTTTGCTTATTTAGGTGAACTAGCTAAGAACACTCCGAGCTCGGCTAATGTGTCAGCTTATGCACAAATAATTAAAGAACGTGCCGTAGTTCGAGAATTAATCGGTGTTGCCCATGAAATTGCTGATACAGGTTATAATCCTGAAGGTCGTAATAGCGGCGAAATTCTCGACATGGCCGAAAGTAGAGTATTCGAGATTGCCGAAAAACGAACCGGCAAAGACGAAGGCCCCAAAAATGTCGAAGCTGTTTTAACCAAAACCATCGACCGACTTGAAGTCTTAGTTAAAAGCAATAAAGAAGTCACCGGAGTATCGACTGGTTATACCGACCTTGATAAAAAAACCAGTGGTCTGCAACCTTCAGACTTAATTATTGTTGCTGCTAGACCCTCTATGGGTAAAACCACCTTCGCCATGAACTTGTGCGAAAATGCGATGCTGCTTGAAACAAAACCAGTATTAGTTTTCAGCTTAGAAATGCCCTCAGAACAAATTATGATGAGGATGTTGGCATCTCTTAGCCGAGTTGATCAAACTAAAATTCGTACTGCTCAGCTAGACGATGAAGATTGGGCAAGAATGTCTAATACCATGGCTATGCTAAAAGACAAAGACAATCTATTTATTGACGACTCTTCAGGTTTGACTCCCATGGATGTGCGCACCAGAGCGCGGAAATTAGCCCGTGAAAAGGGCGGTATCAGCTTGATCATGATCGATTATTTACAATTAATGCAGGTACCAGGGTTAAGCGATAATCGAACCTTAGAAATTGCTGAAATTTCACGTTCTCTAAAATCATTGGCAAAAGAATTAGAAGTCCCAGTCGTTGCCTTATCACAGTTAAACCGAAGTCTTGAGCAACGTAGTGATAAAAGGCCCATTAACTCAGATTTACGTGAATCAGGTTCGATCGAGCAAGATGCCGATTTAATTATGTTTATTTATCGAGATGAAGTATATAACGAGCAAAGCACCGACCAAGGTGTGGCTGAAATTATCATAGGTAAACAGCGTAATGGCCCCATAGGAACATCGCGATTAACCTTCCAGGGACAGTTTTCTCGCTTCGATAATTATTCTGGGCCAGATATTCAAGATCAGTACTAATTATTGATAGCTTTTAGTCTATTCCTCCCCGTTTAAAAGCAAAAAAAAGAGATGCAATTGCATCTCTTTTTTTAAACAGCGAGCCGTTATCTTTTAACGTTAACTCTAGTACTTGCAGACACTTTTACTACAATACGACGGTTTGCTTCATGTGCTTTAGCCGTATTTGAAGTATCTAACAACTGAGTTTCACCAAAACCTATAGCGATTAAACGTTCAGACTTAATACCATACTTTTGGATTAACAGAGTTCTAACCGCATTTGCACGCTTTTGAGATAACATAAGATTGTAATCATCAGAACCCGGCGCTGAAGCATGACCTTCAATCACTGCATCTGTAGCAGGGTAACGATCCATGAAATCTGCAACTTCTTGGAACTGAGAATCACCGGCGTTACCAATAACTGAACTATTATTAGCGAACAATACTTTTACATTGATAGACACTTCTTCTTCAGTGAATACGCTACAACCTTTAGCGTCGACTTTATCTGTCAGAGGGGTATCAGCACAATTATCAACATCATCTAACACGCCGTCTTGGTCTGTATCTAATATTAAACTACAACCTTTAGCGCCAACCTGTGTACCAGGTGCAGTATTTGGGCACATATCGATATTATTTGGAATACCATCGTCATCAAGATCGTTTTTACAGCCATAACTGTCTACTACTGTTCCAGCTGGTGTATCAGGACAGTTGTCTAAACGGTTAATCACCCCGTCGCCATCTAGATCCAAAATACAACCCATACTGTCTACTGCTGTACCTGCAGGCGTGTCTGGACATTGGTCCTGACTATCAACAACACCATCATTGTCACCATCTTTAGGCATTGAAGGCGTTGTTGCGCCACCAAAAGCGTAAGCTAAACCCAATTTAATCCCAACATGAGTATTATCATTATCACTAGTTGCGCTATTACCACTGGCTATCGTTCTGTAGGCTGCCAATTCAGTAATAATTTTTAAACGATTACCTAAATCCCAATCTTTAGTGGCATCCCAATACTGTCCGATATCCCAATTATTACCTAAACTCCAATGTTTACCTATACCAAAGTTAACCATTGCATCGTTATCAGAAATTTCTACCTTTTTTAATCCACCAAAAAAATAAACATCATTTTTAGGCAAAAAGTATAAGAGGTCGACGCCAATTCGCGTGCCATACTCATCTAAAAAATTATTAGATACATCCATATTGATGTAAGAAGCTTCTAGCCTAACTGCCCACTCAGGAGTGAATTTAAATCCAAATTCTGCGCCCACTCCATAACCATTATCGAGGAAATCGGGACTTTCATTTTCGGCTGTATAATATTCGACAAAACCAGCAACCCATTTATCATTTTCTTTTGGCTGCTCTTGTGCATTTACATTTGCACTTAAAGCTGCAGTTATCGCACTTAAAACTAATAGTTTTTTCATCTTAACTTGTCCCTTATTGTTCATTTCAAATTTAATTGGCACACTATTTACAGGATCATATATAGATGTATACCTTTATCGCAACTACTTTATTGTAATTAGACTGTCATTCACCACAAATAGTCGCAATTAAGCGACGATTTGCGGCTCGTATTCGATGTTCTCCTAATATTATGCCTTGCCATAAGCCTAAGCCAAGCGCTCCGTCTACAATGGGAATAGTCAAACTATTACCTAATAAACTGGCTTTAATGTGAGCCGGCATATCATCTGCGCCTTCATAGTTATGCACGTAGTACGCCATATTGTCGGGCACCATTTTATTGATATGCATTTCTAAATCTTGGCGCACAGTAGGATCGGCATTTTCATTAATGGTTATACTAGCACTGGTATGTTGAATAAATAAGTGTAGCAACCCCACTTTTACTTTTTCCAAACCTTCAAGCTGACTGATCACTTCGTCAGTGATTAAGTGGTATCCTCGACTCTTGGGAGATAAAATTATAGCTTGTTGTATCCACATATATTTACTGGCGTACTATTTGTTAAAACACATTTCTAAGTATAACTTTCCAGACTCATGTGAAAACGGCATTACCATCTTTTTCCCATCCACTTGATGTTTAATCGTATGATTGATTCCTGAAACCACTACAGGTGTCGCCATTCCAAAATCATAACCTTTTTGTCCTAGTTCATTTTTAGCCCCACCACAAATCATATTAGTGATTTCGCCCACCATATCCTGTACGTCTGAATCGATACTATCGGGCTTTTCTCCTAACATTTTCTGCATTATTTCTAATACTAATCCCTCATCAAAAGAAATTGACATTGAACCTTGAATATTATCACCTACCATTCCAATCAGCCCGGAAACCTCTCCCCTTGCTTGATTGTCACTTTTCTTTTTGGGTTTACCTGGTACTAACTGTATTTGAGCCATGGTATTCATTACATTCAGTAACGCGGCAATAAAAGGGTTAATAAACTCGGCATTCATTGGATTAATTTTTCCTTCTTAAAGGTATGCTCATTGGCAAGCAGCACAAGTACCATGAGCTTCAATTGTTTGGTTCACTACACTAAAGCCAACTGACTGGGCTTGTTTATCTAAGGTATCTTTTAATCCAACAGATTGAATTTCTGTTACATCACCACAAGTATCACAAATCAAAAATTGCACAGGATGGTTACAATCGAAATGGTGGCAGGCAACAAAGGAATTAGTGGATTCTATTTTATGTATTAAACCGAACTCCATTAGAAAATCTAGAGTTCTATATACTGTGGCGGGTTTTGCACTAGATTCAGTGAGTTTTAATGCATCCAGTAATTCATAGGCACCTACTGCCCCTTGTTGTTCAAGCAATAACGCATAAACCTTTTCTCTCAACAGCGTAAATCTTGCACCTTTGCTTTCACAAAATTGCCTCGCTTTATACACTTGAGTCACAGTAGGATGCTGGCCAGTATTAATCACATTTATTCCTTCAAAACAAACCGTTAGATAATAACACTAATTTTTGTAGGTTGCGTATTATAAACATTGATAGTTTGTTAACAGCATCCAATTTGAGCAAATAATAAAGCTAGAATACAATTATCGGTGTATATTCCAGTGTCGTGTTTTACTGTGTTAACTTATAAAAAAATATGACATTTCTGGTAGCTCTATGATCGAACAAAATATAAAAGTGACGGCTGATACAAAAGCTATTTGGTTGATTTTTAGCGGTGAAAAAATTTTTCAATTCACTGAAAATTCGGGATTAATGATAGACACTTGGGAAACACTCAGTTTTGCCCATGCATACCAAGATCAAATAGTTAAAATAGGTAGTCACGACGATTTACCTTGTTTTTTAATCGATATGGGTAACGAACATATCGAACACGATGAACTTTCCCTCATCAGTATGCGCGCTTTACTTATGCAAAACCAGACGAGTTTTTTTGGTGTGGCCTCGCGCGCATGGCAGATTGCATTATTTTTGCGTACGCATCGATTCTGTGGCCAATGTGGCAGCACTATGCAACAAATTGATTGGGAAATGGCAATGCAGTGTTCACGCTGTCAACATCGCTGTTACCCAAGGATTTCTCCTTGTATTATTGTATCCATACGGCATAACAACAAAATATTGCTAGCCCAAGGAAAACCTCAACGTTCTCGGCAAATGTTCTCTACGCTAGCGGGCTTTGTAGAAAGTGGCGAAAGGCTTGAACAAGCGGTACATAGAGAGGTATTTGAAGAAGTGGGAATAAAAATTAAAAACCTCCGCTACTTTTCGAGCCAACCATGGCCTTTCCCTCACTCATTAATGATGGGTTTTTTAGCTGACTTTGATTCAGGTGAAATACAAGTAGATGGTAAAGAAATACTCGAAGCCCATTGGTTTGACCCAGACGAGTTACCCAATACCCCCCCTAAATTATCGATTGCTGGACAACTAATTCAGCATACCTTGGAAGAAATAAAACAGCAGAAAAATATTACGATCCCGCCTCATTCTTAATACAAATTCAGAACATAAAAAACCCCACATAAGTGGGGTTTAAATATTTTAGCGTCTTGGTCTCGTCAACGAGATTCTTGTTTTTGGTTGCTTGCGCATCAGTGTTATAGCAGACAAAACTCTTGGTATGCAAGTTTTTACGAAAAATAGTCCAGTTTATCCTTTTTTCAGCGAATAAAATCGCTACAATACAGCCAATTAAAGCCTATCAGCCTAATTTTGGGCAAATTACTCCCAGTTTGAGGAAATTAATGCAGCCATTGCAAAACGACCGATATTTACGAGCATTGCTACGCCAACCAGTCGACATTACACCAGTATGGATGATGCGCCAAGCTGGTCGATATTTGCCTGAGTATAAAGCCACTAGAGCAGAGGCAGGCGATTTTATGTCGCTATGCAAAAATGCCGAATTAGCTTGCGAAGTAACACTTCAGCCGTTACGCAGATTTGACCTCGACGCCGCCATCTTATTTTCTGATATTTTAACTATCCCAGATGCGATGGGATTGGGGTTATATTTTGAAACTGGAGAAGGCCCTAAATTTTCACGTCCTTTGACTTGTATGGCTGATATTCAAAAATTACCCGTATTGGACCCTGAAGTTGAACTGGGTTACGTTATGAATGCCGTTCGTACTATTCGTAAGAATTTAAATGGCACTGTGCCTTTAATCGGTTTTTCTGGCAGCCCTTGGACCCTAGCGACTTATATGATTGAAGGCGGCTCTAGTAAAGCCTTTACCAAAATCAAAAAGATGGCTTTTAGCGATCCACAAGCTCTACATCTATTACTCGATAAGTTAGCCGACTCAGTTATTTTGTACCTAAACGCACAAATTGCTGCCGGTGCTCAATCTGTAATGGTATTTGATACTTGGGGAGGCGTATTATCAGGACGTGATTATCAGGAGTTTTCATTACAGTACATGCATAAAATTGTTAATGGACTGACGCGAGAAAACGACGGCCGTAAAGTGCCAGTTACCTTATTTACCAAAAATGCTGGTTTGTGGTTGGAGTCTATTGCAGCTACAGGTTGTGATGCAGTTGGCTTAGACTGGACAGTGGATATGGCTGACGCAAAAGCACGTATTGGCGATAAAGTTGCACTGCAAGGTAACATGGATCCTTCTATGTTATATGCGCCTGCCGCCCGTATTGAACAAGAAGTGCAGTTGATTTTGGACGGATTTGGTAAAGGCAACGGCCATGTTTTTAACCTTGGCCATGGTATTCACTTAGATGTGCCACCAGAGAATGCCAAAATATTTATTGATGCGGTGCACAAATTAAGTAAACCTTTTCATCAATAAGTAAAGGAACCACACAACACCTTTGAAAGCCGATCTCTGGTTTTCTTCAATAATGAAATGGTCGCTATGCTTCCGGCCATTTCACTTATGTCTTCGCCTTCAAACTCTGCACATGCATATCCAGAAAATCCCGCGTCTGTGAGTATTTTCATGCACCGGGGATAATCAATGGTCAACTCTTGTCCATTGGGTTTAAATCCATAAGTTTTGGCACTGACACCTCGAGTATAGGGTGCCAGATCCTCTAATCCCTGAAAGTGTCATCACGTCTTTGTGATGATTGATTCTAGGCACCGATGAAAAGATCACTGGCTTAAGGCGATTTCAAACAATTTTCTAGTTTTTTGAGGAGCGGCATACAACTGGGGGATAACGGAAATGGCCGCCAGAGACGACGCTGCTTTTACACGATTTCTGCGATTCATCAACTACCCTATTATTTGGGATAACTATAAGCAACAAGCCTAATCTTGCTTAGTAAATGTTACTACCTCACCTGAAGCGCAGAGCTGCTGCGCTTCAACTTTACTGCAAGCTCGATCGATTTTAAGTAAACCAATACCTGCACCGTTTGAAAGTGTCGTTAATTTGTGGTCATTAGGTCTGCGGTGTCTAACTAGCATATTGCGCCTTTGGGTGAACCAATTAAGTGGCGAATATTTACTGTATAAAATGCGGTTAAGTTTATCGAACCACTTTAACAATTTATCGGGAAATTCATTTTTGATCCCGCTACTGGTTATCTGAGTGATGTTGGGGCTGTTATTTCTGAATCTCAAAGTAATGTCATACACAAAAGAATAATGCACATCTCCCGACAGAATTACAAAATTAGGAGGCGTTTTGCGATTGCGAAAAATATTGAGCATCACACTGGCAGTACCTTTATGGGCCATCCAGTTTTCAGCATCAACAGTTAAGGCTTTTCCAAAAAAGGTAAAAATACGCTGTATAGTTTCGATCAGCTTCACACCAAAAATTGGTGCTGCGGACACCATGATCACAGATTCTTGACCAATTAACTCCTGCTGTAATTCACATAATGCTTCCCAATCCATTAAACCTGAGGGTTTACTTAAACTAGATTCGGAACGCCAGCGTTGGGTACGTGTATCTAAAACCACCAGCTTAGGTAAAGTGTTTAAGCAATAGTGCCATTGTTCCCATTCAAGTATTTTCTGTACAAGAATGTCATGTTGTTGAATGCCACTTGCAGTGAAAAATTCACGACAGGATTCAAACAAAGGTTGTAACTTTGCGGGGTCATTACCCCAGCCCTGACATAACCAATACCCCAGTAATGCGTTGCCTACTATGCGTTTGGCAAACAAGTTACCGTATACAGCTTCCTCCCAGCCACGGGTTAAGTTCCAATCATCGGTAACGTCATGGTCATCAAAAATCATATACACCCGCACATGGGCTAAGGCGCGTCTGACTTTATCTAATCCAGCAACGAAGTTTTCAACAATGACTTGTTCTTCAGCAAATTTCTGTTTAAAAGATTCAGGGATCGCCTCATTACTGATATTCGCCAATTGCCACATTTCAGGTGACCAAGTCAGAATATACATAGCCATCACTTCAGCGAACGAAATTAAGTGATTGCTTGCATTGACCGATGTAAAAATTGGTTTTCTCTTAGCTGCAAAAAACTGGGTATAGGTATTAGCCGTGCTGGGGTCATCAGGCAATAATTCAGGACGTTGATAATAACAATGTGGGTGTTCAAATAGCGCTTGGCTATTATCAATAGTTGCCCCTTCAAGTTCTTCATGAAAAAGCCCTAATCGTTCTATTGTTTGCCCAATAACAACTAATGTAGGCCCTGCAACATCATCGGTATAAACCTGATCACCAGACATCATTAATAAGTCTGGCAATTCGTTTTGCCCTGATAACCCTAACTCAATTTGTTGATCTACAATCACTAACCCATCGTCACTATCATGATGAGGTTTACGACAAGAGCCATGTAACATTTTCCCAATTTGGGTGCGGATTACAAAGCTGGGAAAAGCCTGACCTGAATAAAGCAAAGACGGCAGCAACTCGCATAGAGAACTTTTATTCCCATTTTGATCTTGCAAGCTGATGTCGTAACTTACTCGACTGCCACATTCAATATCTGCTGTGGGTTCAAGTGTAATCAGATTCACAAAAGCGTGAGTGCCAACTTGCACTTGGCTCAATTGTTTATGATCTAATTGAGCATCAAACCAAGTTATTTGCCCTTGCTGACTAAATAACTTAACTGAGAAATCATAAGCTTGGTCTGTTATTAACCAAAAACAAACTTGCTTGGCATTAGCTCGCCGAACGATAGGGCCTGCGAGTATTTTTGGCAAAGATGCAGGTGTATTTTTAAACAAAGTATTAAAGCGCGTATTTATTCAAATATGGCATTTAGATAGGCCGCGATTCTTACACCAGCCATTTGTAAACGCTGTTTAACAATAGGTAGATTTTGATATTGATAATCCCATGATAATTTATCAGTTTCTGGATATAACGTCGCCCGTACCTTAGCACTTTCAGCTATCCATACCTTGGGATCCAGTTCCCCCCATTCTTTGGCTTGTTGTTCTGATATTTTACGACTTAATATTTGTGTCCATTCTGTATAAGACAACTGTTGCCTATCAATCAAACCTGAATCCCAGACCCGATGTAAATTAGAGTCTTCCCAAAAGAATGTTAATTTTACATCGTTTCCGCCTCTATCGATGCCATTACCTGCGTGAAATGGTTGATGTAAATCACCAATAATATGCACGATAAACCTGATGGCGAGCTGCTTTTCAGCTAGGCTAGATTTTTTGCTTTTTAGTTGTTTAGTAAACATTTCCAAAGCAGTCACCGCATTACCTTCTGGTGGCGGGGCGACATCTGCATAAGCCTTGCCATCAAACACATTCACATAGTGCCAAGGGCTAGCGGTTTTTTTCCAAAATTCACTAGGATCAGAACGCATTTCATCTGCATAAGTCGAAGCCTCGGCTAAATCTTCATTGAATAATAATTGGCTAATGGCAAGTTGCGTTTTCGGCGTTAGATACTGCTCGGCAATCGCCCCAGTGACCCTATGACCCACCTGCCCCCAGCTTAATGCTTGAAAACTCATCGCAGCTGCTACAGTACCTATTATTAGTGTTCTAAATTTCATGCTATTGCTCTTCTATTACTTATATTTTTGCTAATTCTTCAATCAACAAATCATGGATACCACCAAAACTGCCGTTACTCATAACCAGAATATGATCTCCGGGTTTCGCATAAGAAACGATAGATTTGACCAATAATTGCATGTCTTTATATAACATCGCGGTTACGTCACTCTGTGCCAGTAAATCATCCATCGACCAACTTAAATTGGCAGGTTCAAAAATAAATACCTGGTTAGCCTGTGACCATGAAGCAGCCAGTGTATCCTTGTGAACTCCCATTTTCATAGTGTTAGAACGAGGCTCTAACACTGCCAAAATACGGCCATCGCCAACCTTAGCTCTTAAGCCATCAATAGTGAACGCAATGGCTGTAGGGTGATGTGCAAAATCGTCATATAGGGTTATACCATTCACTTTGGCTTTGATTTCCATGCGACGTTTTACGTTCACAAACTGCCCAAGTGCGGCAACGGCTAATTCACTTTTAACACCACTGTGTTTTGCAGCTGCGATGGCCATCAATGCATTGTTAACATTATGCTCACCCATTAAATCCCAATGCACTTTGCCTTGAGATTGCCCTTTAAACAACACTTCAAACTCACTGCCCTCAGGGTTACTGTTTTGTACCTGCCAATCACCACCAGTAAACTGCACTGGTGTCCAACACCCCATATCTAGTACTTTGAGTAAATTGTTGTCTGATTTGGGTAAAAGCACTAAACCGTTATTAGGTACCATACGTAATAAATGGTTAAATTGTTTTTGGATGTCACTTAAATCAGAAAAAATATCTGCATGATCAAATTCAAGGTTATTCATCACTAATGTACGAGGGCGGTAGTGAACAAACTTAGAACGTTTATCAAAAAAAGCACTGTCATACTCATCTGCTTCAATGACAAAAAATGGGCTTTCACCCAAACGCGCAGACACATCAAAATTTTGTGGAATACCACCGATCAAAAACCCAGGTTTTAAGCCCGCATACTCTAAAATCCATGCCACCATACTAGCAGTACTGGTTTTACCGTGGGTTCCTGACACAGCTATTACCCAGCGATCTTTTAGTACGTTTTCTAGCAACCATTGCGGGCCACTGGTGTAAGGCAGGTTTCGTTCCAATACATATTCAACCGCCTCATTTCCACGGGATAGCGCATTGCCTATCACCACTATATCTGGTTCATTTTTAAATTGTTTTGTATCGTAACCTTCAAATAACTCAATACCTAAAGACTCTAATTGTGTGCTCATAGGTGGGTATACATTGCTGTCAGAGCCGGTGACTTTATGTCCTAGCTCCTTAGCAATAGCGGCAATGCCCCCCATAAAAGTGCCACAGATACCTAAAATATGTAGATGCATAGATTGCCATTTAAAATGTCTAAGGACGATAGACTACCAGAACAAATAACCCTAACCCAATCAACAATGTAAAAAATTACGTCGTTTCTATGACTCTATTTCGAAGCCCAGTGGGGATTGGTTATAAAGAATACGTTTAGGTTACTGAGTTTCTAAGTTTTTGGAGGTATAATTGTTTCAGCAGTGTTTACAATAATAAAAATCTTGCTGCCCTTGTATACAAATTCAAGACCCTACAACTAAAAGGTATTTATACATAATGAAAAGACTTAACTCGCAACTTCAAGAAGATGGCGCACCTATGGAGCTAATCCTGCTATTGAGAACATTATTAGCAGGCTGTAAAGAAATCGCATTTAGGGTCAGTCAAGGATCTCTAGCCGGAGTATTAGGTTCAACATTAAGTGACAATGTTCAAGGAGAAAGACAAAAGAAGTTAGACGTCATTTCTAACCAAATTCTAAAAGACATTCTGAGTGAATCAGGTTATGTCAAAGCCATTTCTTCAGAGGAAGAAGACAACGTTGTACCTTGTAATCCGGAAGGCAAATATTTAGTCAGTTTTGATCCACTAGACGGTTCATCTAACACCGACATCAATAGCTTAATTGGCACCATATTTTCAATTACACACGCACCACAATGGATGGATGCAGATGATCCTTCAGCATTCTTACAGCCCGGCACACAAAGTGTTGCTGCAGGTTATGTGTTATATGGCCCATCTGCGATGCTCGCCTTAACAACTGGTCGTGGTACACACCTTTACACCCTAGATAAAACTCACGGCGGTTTCTTATTAACCACGCCCAATGTCAAAGTGCCTGAGCAAACGTCTGAGTTCTCAATCAATGCCTCCAATCAACGCCATTGGGAAGCGCCTATTCAAGCCTATGTAAGTGATTTATTAGCAGGCACAGAAGGTCCCCGAGAAAAGGACTTCAACATGCGTTGGGTAGCGGCAATGGTAGGTGATATCCACAGAGTATTATGTCGTGGTGGAATTTTTATGTACCCCTACGACAAACGCGACCCTGAGAAAGCCGGTAAATTACGCTTATTATATGAAGCCAATCCTATGGCTTTCCTAGTAGAACAAGCTGGAGGATTAGCCGAAACGGGCACAGGTCGTATTATGGAAGTAATGCCAACTGAAATCCATCAACGTGTACCGGTTTTAATTGGCTCGAAAGAAGAAATAGAAACCTGTCTAAGCTACAACAAATAACATAATATTAAGTTGTAAATAAACGAATTAAAAAAGCCTCAGATGAGGCTTTTTTAATGTGTGACTAAACTTATAAGAGGGGGGCAATAACCAAACTCACTATCGCCATGACATTAATTAAAATATTCATAGATGGACCAGATGTATCTTTAAAGGGGTCACCAACTGTATCTCCCACAACCACTGCAGCATGAGTATCAGAACCTTTTCCACCTAAGTTACCTTTTTCTACATACTTTTTAGCATTGTCCCAGGCACCACCAGCATTAGCCATCATAAGAGCAAGTAACACACAGCCCAAAAGTGCGCCTCCTAACATACCACCTAAGGCATAGGCTCCTAAACCAAACCCTATTAAAGGTGGCACCCCTACCGCTATCACACCTGGTAAAATCATTTTTTTCAGTGCCGCTTGAGTTGCAATATCAATACAGCGAGCATTATCAGGATCGGCCGTACCTTCCATTAATCCCTCTATTTCTCTGAACTGCCGACGAATTTCATGGATCATTTCAAAAGCGGCATCCCCCACAGCGGTCATAGTGATGGATGCAATTAAGAAGGGCAGTAATCCACCAATAAAGAGTCCAATCAGCACCATAGGATTACCCAAGTTCAGGGTAAAGTCGGGGTATTTATTCACTAAGGTTTCTATAAAGGCAGCAATGATAGCAAGAGCAGCAAGGGCCGCTGCACCTATAGCAAAACCTTTACCAATAGCCGCAGTGGTATTCCCTAGTTCATCGAGGGAATCAGTTATGGCACGGGTCTCTTCTCCTAACCCTGCCATTTCCGCAATGCCGCCTGCATTGTCAGCCACCGGACCATATGCATCAATTGCCATAGTTATACCCACAGTTGCTAACATGCCTACTGCGGCAATACCTACACCATATAACCCTGACAATTGAGTAGAGGCAAAAATAATCCCACAAATGGTCAGTACTGGAACAACGACTGATTGCATACCTACCGCCAAGCCAGTAATCATAACAGTTGCGGCGCCAGTTTCCCCTGATTCAGCTATCTTACGTACCGGTGTTGAGGCGGTGTAATATTCAGTCACTAAGCCAATAATAATACCACCTACTGCACCAGCAACTACCGACCACCAAACATTGTCATTGACACCTAGTTTGGCCACCACAAAATATGCCGCAACAATAAAAATCACTGCCGCTGACATAGTTCCAGCGCGCAAAGCCACTTCTGGTTTACTGGCCGACAGCAATTTCACCATTACGATGCCTGCTACTGAACACAATAAACCAGTTGAAGCCAATGCTAAGGGCAAGAACATTAAAGACTCACGGCTTCCTAATACACCCACAACCATAGTAGAAGCGATAGCAATTGTAGCAATCATTGCGCCACAGTAAGACTCAAAAATATCTGACCCCATGCCCGCTACATCTCCCACGTTGTCGCCAACATTATCAGCAATAACACCAGGGTTACGTGGGTCGTCCTCAGGAATACCTGCTTCAATTTTTCCTACTAAGTCAGCACCTACATCAGCACTTTTAGTAAAAATACCGCCCCCAACACGTGAAAATAGAGCAACGATTGACGCGCCCATACCAAACCCATGGATTACGTGGGCAGTATCAGGATCGCCGCCAAAAAACCAATAAAGCGCCCCTAATCCTAAAAGCCCCATAGATGCCACACAAAGTCCCATAACTGAGCCCCCCATAAAGGCAATAGTCAGAGCCGCGGCAGGCCCCTCATCATGGGCGGCTTGGGTAGTACGCACATTAGCCTTAGTAGCAGTAAACATCCCCATGTAACCTGCAAAAGCAGAACACAATGCGCCAGCTACAAAAGCGATAGTGGTGTATTGACCCAAAGAAAAATACAAAGCAATTCCTACCACCAAGGCAAAAAGAAACAACATTTTGTACTCACGATGCATAAACACCATAGCACCGGAATGAATGGCTTCCCCAATCTTTGCAATCGCTGGATTGGAAACAGGAGATTTTTTAATAATGAGGTAAATTACAAAAGCACAGAGTAGGCCAGCAAATCCCAAGATAGGTGGCAAGTAGAATAGTTCAGTCATAAAGGTTCCCAGAGTTAATGTAACTATGAAACAAAGTAAACCATAGTGAGCAACGCTAAAAATGGCTTCACTTTGCAATACATTTACGCCAATCTCTCATTGCCTACTTCAATCATGAGTAAATGGCTATTTTATTGTTTTATTTACAATTTATTTACATTTGCATTACAACTATAACGAGATAATTGTCTTTAGTTCAAGTTTTAATCAATATTTGTGCTTAGGCGACGTTTTAATTACTTTGTTGAGTTTCATCTTGTGTCTCTAAGCTTTATAATATTGCTCATTAAAATTCAACAATTTTAGGTAATACTATGAGCCTCAATGCTGTATCAGCTGGTAAAAATTTGCCAGACGAAATTAATGTAATAATTGAAATTCCTGCACACTCTGATCCTGTCAAATATGAAGTAGACAAAGAATCAGGTGCGATATTTGTTGACCGTTTTATGGCAACTTGTATGCACTACCCTACTAACTATGGTTATGTCCCACACACTTTGTCTGAAGATGGCGACCCAGCAGACGTATTAGTGATTACACCTTTCCCACTTTTGGCTGGCTCAGTTATTCGTTGTCGTCCAGTAGGTGTATTAAAAATGACTGACGAATCAGGTATAGATGCAAAAATTCTTGCTGTACCAGCTGATAAGTTATCAACAATTTATCGTGGCATTACTGATATTGATCAAATTCCTGAGTTAACTAAGCATCAAATTCAGCATTTCTTTGAGCATTACAAAGATTTAGAGCCGAACAAATGGGTGAAAATTGATGGTTGGGAAGACGCTGCAGCTGCTAAAGCAGAGCTCGTAAACAGCGTGAAGTTGTATGAAGCAGCCATAGATAAACCGGCATTCTAATTTTATTTGAAAATTATATGTGTTGTCTAAGCCGGTTCCTTTAACCGGCTTTTTTATTTGTGTGAATAAAAAATAGTATGCGACAATTAAAATCAATCGTTATTTAGGTCAAACTATTGTGCATTTTTTTTCCTTACCCAAACGCTCTGAAATACGCAAAAACCCACAATTCCTATTACTCGTTATGGCCTTTGTTATGCCATTGGTTTTTTCAGTGTGGAATGCCTTACTCAACAACTTTGTTGTAGAAAAAGCCCAGTTCAGCGGCGCAGAGATCGGCATGTTGCAAAGCTTGCGAGAAGTCCCCGGGTTCTTAGCCTTTACCGCTGTATTTTTATTATTGGTGATAAAAGAACAGACTCTTGCCTTACTCGCACTTGCGGTAATGTGTATTGGTGTGGCGGTCACCGGCTGGCTGCCCTTTGAAATAGGGCTTTATTGCACCACTGTGCTTATGTCAATTGGCTTTCATTATTTCGAAACCATCAATCAATCGTTAACTTTACAGTGGTTGCATAAAGACAAAACTGCACACTTTATGGGAAAACAATTGGCTGTTAAGAGCTTCGCTTCTTTATTAGCTTATGCCTCTATTTGGGTTCTAATGGAAGGGTTTAATGTGGCTTATACCACCATGTATATGTTGGCTGGAGGGATTGGCCTACTGATTGTATGTGTGATGTGGGCGAGTTTCGACACCTTTTCCCATGGCTCAATTCAACATAAGCATATGTTCTTACGGAGGCGTTATTGGCTATATTACGCCTTAGTATTTTTCAGTGGAGCGAGGAGACAAATATTTATGGTATTTGCTTCCTTTATGATGGTTGAAAAATTTGGCTATTCTGTGGGTGATGTAAGTCTACTTTTTATTATCAATTATGTATTTAACCTACTGTTTGCGCCGAAAATTGGAAAATGGATCAGTAAGATTGGAGAGCGCCGCGCATTAACCATAGAGTATCTTGGTTTACTTGTGGTCTTTATTAGTTATGCCTTAGTAGACGATAGCCGTATGGCAGCGGGTTTATATATAATAGATCACCTGTTTTTTGCAATGGCCATCGCAGTGAAGACTTACTTCCAAAAAATCGCCGATCAAAAAGACTTTGCCTCCACCGCTGGCGTCAGCTTTACAATCAATCACATTGCAGCGGTTGTGATCCCAGCATTACTCGGTATGGTGTGGTTAAGTTCACCTAGCCTAGTCTTTTATATAGGTGCGGGTTTTGCGCTTTGCTCTTTATGTTTAGCGCTGAATATTCCCAACACCCCAAGTCTAGGTAATGAAGTTATCAAAAATCCCTTTTTTTGGGCAAATCAAATACAGGCCAATAAACACTCATGATGAAAATTATCCAGGCAACATGTTTAATAGTCACTTTGTTGAATCAGGTGACCTTTGCTAAAGAACCACTCGAACTTTTTTGGGAGGACATGGTGCCAGCAGATTATCAAACGCCCGACACGCCCTTGAGCCACGATGGCAGTATGATGCAAATGGGAGTTGATGCCCCTATAGTCGAAAGTCTAAATGGCAAATTGGTAAAAATACCGGGCTTTGTTGTTCCTTTGGAAGGCGACAATATCAACACCAGTGAATTTTTATTAGTACCTTATTTTGGCGCCTGTATTCATGTGCCGCCCCCTCCTGCCAACCAAATCGTTTATGTGAAGTTTTCTGAAGCTGTGCCGATAGATAATCTAAACGATGCCGTTTGGGTGACAGGTATATTAAACACTCAAGGGTGGGAAGGTGACATAGCAACAGTGGGATATTCTCTAGTAGGCATCAATGTAAGTCCATATGATGGATAGAAAAATATTGTATAAGTAGTCAATCATAAGAAACTTTTGTTGAACAATAATTTGTCTATACTGAATTTTAGAGATGATTTTTAATAAGTGACTGACACACTCACAATGCTGAGTCGCAGACACAATATAAAGGTGATTTGATGAATTTTTTGACAAAAATGTCTATTGCGCAAAAATTGTTTCTTATTCCAATCATTGGAACTGTAGGGTTTTTATTATATTTAGGTATTACTACCTCCACAGCCTTAAAAAACGTCGATTTGTTAAAAAACGTCATTGATGTGCAATATCCAGCCTTAGACGTCACCAAAAATGCATTGGTTAAAATGGAAAAGGTTAAAGAAACCTTAAGCAGTGCTGTCACCACAGGTGATGATGAATCCTTAGAGAATGCCCAAAATTACGCCAAAGATACTCAAAATTTATTGCAAAATATTAAGACTATTGATCCCAAACTCAGCACTGATATAAATGGCATTTTGAAATCCTTTAATGACTACTACAAACTCGCATTTAACGTGTCTAAATCAATGATCGATGGTACCGCTGACTATGCAAAGTTGGGCGAACTGTCTACTACCATGAACAACAACTATGACAACGCCTTTAAAAACCTAACTAATTTTAAAGATGTGCGCACTAAAGCCTTCCAAACGGATATACAAGAAGCAAGTGACAGTGGCCGTGCGACTATTTTAATTGGTGGGGCCATGGCCTTGTTAACTATCATTTTATTATTTGCTACAGCGGTTCCTATTGTTAATGGCATCAAAGGCAGTATTGTCCAGGTAGTTAATTCTCTTAAAGATATAGCCCAAGAAGACGGAGATTTAACGGTAAGAATCAAGTCAAAAAACCAAGATGAAATTGGTGATTTAGTGCATTGGTTTAATGAGTTTATGGAAAAACTTCAAGGCGTCGTGAAAGACATTGTTAATGCCTCCTTACCTTTGTCAAAATTAGCTCAAAATTTGAATCAATTGACTGATGACACCAATAAAACCATAGATGTCCAACAACGTTCTGCTGGGCAAGCAAAAAATGCGGTAGATGAAATGAGTCACAGCGTCGTTGCGGTTGCTGAGAGCGCCGCAGAAGCAGCAAATGCTGCCAGTGATGCATCTATAGCAGCGAGTGATGGACAGGCCGTAGTTAATGACACTGTGCTCAGTATTCAAGAGTTGGCAGCTAACGTAGAAGACACGGCAGAAGTCATCAGGAAGTTAGAATCCGATTCCATTCAAGTAGGAGTGGTACTTGATGTGATAAAAGGTATTGCAGAACAGACCAATCTACTAGCGCTTAATGCAGCAATCGAAGCGGCAAGGGCAGGTGAACAGGGCCGTGGATTTGCAGTAGTCGCAGATGAAGTGCGCACATTAGCGTCAAGAACTCAGCAATCTACAGAGCAAATTCAGCAGACCATTGAACAACTACAAAATGCCGCCCGTTCTGCTGTTAGTGTTATGGCGAAAGGCACAGAACAGGCTGGGAACAGTGTAGAAACCGCCAATAAAGCTGGCGCAAGTTTATCGGTTATTACTGATACAATTAATCGTATTACCGATATGAATGATCAAATCGCTCGATCTACCGGAGAACAACAGAACGTAGCCAAAACCATCAGCAGTAGTGTTGATGAAATTCATAGTCGCACTGAAGAAACAGCCACCAGTTCCAGAGAGCTAGCATCGGTCAGTTCAGAACTGGCAAAATTGGCGCAGCATTTAGAAGGCATAGCAAAACAATTTAAGGTGTAATGTTTTAATTAATAGCCAAAAAAAACCGCTTCAGCGGTTTTTTTTGGCTATTAATTAAGAGGGTAAAAATTCTCTAAAAGAATGTCTTTTATGTCATCCCTTATCGCTACAGATTGTTTCGTTTTAAAATCAAAATGCACTAAAGTGGTTGTGCCAGTTACACACTTAATTTGCTGCTGCCACAACTCTTGGTATACATCAAATGAACTCGTCCCTATGCGGCTAATGTAAGTTCTCACTTGTACTTTATGACCATAATAAATCTGCTCTAAAAAATCGACTTTATAACTGGCCAAAATAAGCGGCCAGTTTTGCAGATCCAATTCAGGGTTAAATAGTTTAAAAATAGGCTCACGAGCACTTTCAAACCACCCCACCAGCACAGTATTACTTACGTGGGCTAAAGCATCTGTTTCGTAAAAACGTACATTAAATTCTTCACTAAACATATTTCAAAGCAACTAATTTAGTAATAAGGGTTTAAGGAAGCGTGCAGTGTGAGATTCTGCCACATTACAAATATCTTCAGGGGTGCCTTGTGCAACGATTTGGCCTCCACCCGAACCGCCTTCAGGCCCAAGATCTACTACCCAATCTGCCGTTTTTATCACATCCAAATTATGTTCAATCACAACAACAGTATTGCCATGGTCACGTAATCTATGCAGCACCTCCAACAACTGTTTAATATCATGGAAGTGCAGACCTGTTGTAGGTTCATCTAATATATACAAGGTTTGCCCTGTATCGCGCTTCGACAATTCTTTCGCTAATTTAACCCGTTGAGCTTCACCACCCGACAAGGTCGTTGCCGCTTGCCCCAAGCGTACATAAGACAGCCCAACATCCATCAAGGTTTGTAGCTTGCGGGCAATAGCAGGGATAACATCAAAGAATGGGCGGGCTTCTTCTACCGTCATATCTAATACCTGATGAATATTCAGACCTTTATACTGAATCTCTAAGGTTTCTCGGTTATAACGTTTGCCTTTACATATATCACAAGGCACATATACATCCGGTAAAAAGTGCATCTCGACTTTGATCACGCCATCACCTTGGCATGCTTCACAGCGTCCACCTTTGACATTGAAGCTAAACCGCCCGGGTTTATAGCCTCGAGACCTAGCTTCTTGGGTACCAGCAAATAATTCACGCACCGGTGTAAAAATCCCCGCGTAAGTCGCAGGGTTAGAGCGTGGAGTACGCCCAATAGGACTTTGGTCAATGTCCACTACCTTGTCCATAAACTCCATACCGGTAATGGTTTTATAAGGGGCAGGCTCACCTGTGGTAGCACCGTTTAATTCTCTATGAGCAATACGATAAAAAGTATCGTTTATTAAAGTGGATTTACCTGATCCAGAAACTCCAGTTACACAGGTCATTAATCCAAGTGGCGCTTTAAAGGTCACATCTTGCAAGTTATTGCCGGTAGCGCCAGTGAGTACTACCCATTTATCTTGATCAATCTCAGTGCGTTTCTCTGGAACTTCAATTCTTTCTTTACCAGATAGGTATTTACCAGTAAGCGAGCGCTCACTGTTTTTTATATCTTCGATAGTACCTTGAGCAACAACTTCGCCGCCATGTACACCTGCGCCAGGGCCAATATCTAAAACAAAATCCGCAGCGCGAATCGCATCTTCATCATGCTCAACCACTATGACTGTATTACCTAAGTCACGAAGATGAACAAGAGTCTCAAGTAACCTTTCATTATCTCGCTGATGCAATCCAATAGAAGGTTCATCAAGCACGTACATCACCCCGACTAATCCCGCCCCTATTTGACTCGCCAACCTAATTCGTTGAGCTTCTCCCCCCGACAAGGTATCGGCACTGCGTGAAAGAGATAAGTAATTTAGGCCTACATTAACCAAAAACGTTAACCTATCATTAATTTCTTTAAATATTTTTTCTGCAATTTTTAATCTTTTGCCCGTTAACTTCAAGTTACTGAAAAATGCCAATGCATCGGCAATCGACATATCAGTAATAATATTTAGTGGCGTTTCGCCTACAAATACGTTTCTGGCTTCTAATCTCAAGCGAGTACCTGAGCAACTAGAGCAATGTTGCTGACTTAAATATTTTGAAAGTTCATCCCTGACTGCATTAGATTCAGTTTCTTTGTAGCGTCGCTCCATATTGGGAATGATCCCTTCGAAGGGATGTTTACGCTCCATAATGTCGCCACGATCGTTGATATATTTAAATTTCAACGAGGTGCCTTTACTACCGTATAACACTGTATCTCTGGCTTTTTCATCTAGCTCTGCAAAAGGCACAGTCAAATCAAATTTGTAGTGTTCCGCCACTGCTTGCAACATCTGAAAATAATAGTAACTGCGTTTGTCCCAGCCTCGAATAGCCCCGCCAGACAAGCTAATTTCTTCATTAGCGATTATGCGATGCGGGTCAAAAAACTGCCGAGTCCCCAAACCATCACAACTTTGGCAAGCTCCGGCAGGGTTATTAAAGGAAAACAGCCTAGGCTCTAACTCAGCCATGCTATAACCACAATGAGGGCAAGCAAAATTAGAAGAAAATACCAGTTCTGGTTTGTCTGGCTCGTCCATAAAAGCCACTGTTGCGGTACCGCCTGATAAATTTAAGGCGGTTTCGAAAGATTCCGCCAACCGAAGTTTTAAATCTTCACGTACCTTAAAACGGTCGATAACCACATCAATAGTGTGTTTTTTGTGTAAATCTAATTCAGGAGGATCCGACAAATCACAAACATTGCCGTCTATTCTTGCTCGAATGAAGCCTTGTGCCGCCAGGTTTTCAAGTGTTTTAAGGTGTTCCCCTTTGCGATCTTGAATGACGGGAGCAAGTAACATCAGTTTAATATCGGCTGGCATATCCAATACGCGGTCAACCATTTGACTAATGGTTTGTGCATCTAATGGAACATGATGCTCAGGACAACGTGGCTCACCTACCCTTGCATATAATAATCGCAAATAATCATAAATTTCGGTAATGGTCCCCACAGTAGAGCGGGGATTGTGGGACGTGGATTTTTGCTCGATAGAAATAGCTGGCGATAAACCTTCAATGTGGTCCACATCAGGTTTTTCCATCATAGATAAAAATTGTCTCGCATAGGCCGACAAGGATTCGACATAACGCCTTTGCCCTTCGGCATACAAGGTATCGAAAGCCAAAGAAGACTTACCCGAACCAGACAAACCTGTGATAACAGTTAATTTGTCTCTGGGAATATCTAGATTGATGTTTTTTAGATTGTGGGTTCGAGCACCGCGTACTTCAATTCTATCCATTTTTAACTTTTATCACATACAAAAGAAGAAGTATTACACACTCTTGAAACCAGCTCTACGGCAACTCAGATTATCTTTTAGTAGGCATAATACAACTAATCAAAAATGTTGTTTAAATTGTTTGTCAAAAAAGAATCTATGCTAGACTAGTCGGCTATTTTGACATCCACCTTTTAGATTTTTTTGATAATAGATTAAACCTTGAATTCCACCGAACTTCGCAGCGCTTTCTCTCTTGCCTTTGTGTATGTATTACGCATGCTTGGCTTATTTATGGTAATGCCAGTCATAGCCATCAGCGCCAAAGAATATCCCGATTATTCAGCTTTTTTAGTGGGTTTGGCCATAGGTGGGTATGGATTAACCCAAGCCTTATTACAAATTCCCATGGGTGTGTTATCCGATAAAATTGGCCGTAAACCTGTTATAGCGGGCGGCTTAGTCATTTTTGCTATTGGTAGCATTGTGGCAGCAACGGCAGATACTTTATTTTGGGTTGTAATCGGACGTTTTCTGCAAGGAGCGGGGGCTATTGCTGGCGCAATAATGGCCTTGGCCGGTGATTTAAGTCGCGAGAACCAACGACCAAAAGTGATGGCGATAATAGGGATTTCGATTGGTTTCTCATTTTACCTAGCATTACTTTTAGGCCCAATTATTGCCAGTAAATTTGGCTTAAGTGGTATATTCTTGATGACGGGTGTGTTGGCAAGCCTATGTGTATTTTTAGTGTTGTTTGTTGTACCTAATGCAAAAAATATTGCGCCTAAGGGCGACACCCTGCCAATTTACGAAGATCTAAAAAAACTATTTACCCATCCACAATTAATACGACTTAATATCAGTGTGTTGTTATTGCATATGCTGATCACTCTGTTATTTGTACAAATCCCAGTATTTTTGGTCGATTTAAATTGGCCACTTGCCACGCATTGGGAAGTGTACTCAATAGTATTAGTTGCTTCGGTTGTTGGTCTTATTGGGCTCATGGCTCTCGCGGCAAAGCGTAAACAGGCCGTCATGCAATTCAGTGTCGCAGGCATGGCGATAGTATTTACACTGTTAATTTTCGGCCAACATTCGATTATTTATTTAATGCTGTTGGTTAGCTTGTTTTTCACCTGTTTCAATTATCTCGAAGCCAATTTTCCAGCCATGGTTTCAAATATCGCCCCAGCGGGGAAAAAAGGCTCAGCTATGGGTGTATATGCTAGCTTTCAATTTTTTGGTGCATTTATTGGCGGCGTGTTATCAGGCAGTATTGGCGAGTTATTAGGCACTCAATGGGTATTTATTCTGGCAAGTGTTTTATGTTGTGTATGGTTGCTTTTGATCAAAGGGATCAACGCGACTGAAAGGCTAAAAAGGTATACACTTAAAACAAATGAACCAACAACAGATCTGACTTTACAACAGCTATCAACACTAAATGGCTTGGTTGATATAACAGTAGTTCCCAATGAACAAGTTATGTATATAAAAGCAGAACAAAATTTCGATATTCAACAAGCTCGACTTGTACTGAATTTAAAAGATTAATTAGGAGGAAACATGGCGAGTAAAGGTGTTAATAAAGTAATTTTGGTGGGCAACTTAGGAAAAGATCCTGAAGTAAGGTATACCCCTAATGGTAAAGCTGTGGCCAATTTGACCTTAGCCACATCAGAAAGCTGGAAAGATCAAAGTGGCCAGATGCAGGAAAAGACTGAATGGCACCGTGTTTCCATGTTTGGAAAGTTAGCCGAAATTGCTGGCGAATATTTGCGTAAAGGCAGCCAAGTTTATATTGAAGGTAAACTTCAAACTCGTAAATGGCAAAACAAAGAAGGTCAAGACCAGTACACAACTGAAATTGTATTAGACCCATTCAATGGCGTTATGCAAATGTTAGGTGGTAGAGGTGGCAGTCAATCTGAAGGGGGTTTCCAAGGGCAACAACGTCCTGCAGCGGCACCACAACAACCCAATCAAGGCTACCAGCAAGCGCCTCAACAAGGCTATCAGCAAGCACCCCAACAGAATCAGCAATACCAAAAGCCACCAGCTCAAGGTAATCCCCAACAATCAAATCAAGGTTTTAACCAAGCGCCTCAGCAAGGCCAATCAGCCCCAATGGCTGAACCAGATTTTGATTTTGATGATGACATTCCTTTTTAGGCTGGAATATAAAACTATCAATATAAATACAAGTATTTAATCAAAACAAGCCCAGCAAATTGCTGGGCTTGTTATTTTTACAGCTAAATTAACAGCCCAAAGTTGGACAGTTTAGCCATATTTTTGGTATTGCTAGTGCGTTATTATCCACATTATATAAAGGTCTCAGTGAAGTTGTGACCTATCCCTCTAATGTAGATAAGGTTCAATGCAGTGAAAAACATCTTAGCTTTGCCATTTTTAGTCATCTTAAATATTCCCTTCTTTGCTGCGGCTGGGATCATTAATTTGGGGACTGCCGATAGTTATATTTTTGCTGCAGCGAATAACGAGCAATGGGGAGGCAGCTTATTACTTGGATCGGAGGCGCATATTTTTGGAAGTGTGGCGGCATCAAACACTTTAGAGTTAGGTGCAGGTGTAATTGTTGATGGTGATGCATGTTCCGGTACCACTAATGATTGGGGGGCAACAGTTGCTGGGGCAACAGGTTCATGTAGCAACTTTACTCAGTTGGCCAATGATATAAATGGCGCGGCGGCGCAAGCATTAACATTTTCAGGTGCTAATTTAGGTAATTTATCGGGAAGCTCTGAAATCTTAGGGAATGGATTTCAGTCATTTTTAATCAATGATTTACTGCTTGCTGGCGGCGATACATTAACTGTCACTGGCGGTGTGGACGACTATTTTGTTTTTAATGTTTTTGGCGGTGCAAAATTAGGTTCTGGTGCCAATATATTATTGCAAGGTGGGGTCGCCGCTGAAAATGTTATCTTTAATTTTGTGTCAAACCCTTCATCTCAAAGTTTTGAGCTCGGTGGTGCAAACATCAGCGGTACCTTTTTATCATCTGGGCGCTCCTTTGTGATTGGAGATGGAGCAACTCTGAATAATTCACGGTTCTATTCTACACAAAGCATTATTGCAAACGTTCAAGATGTACGTTTCCAAAGCAATACTGTGACTCAAGTAACAGTACCTGAGCCTGCAACATTTGCTTTTTTTGTTTTAGGTGTCTTGGGGTTGACCATGAGTAGCCGTAAGCGACAATCCTAATTGGTAAGCATTAAATATCTAAAGATTAAGTTAATGCTAACAACAGCTGTTTTAACTCGTCAAAATTTGGAATATTTAAACACGCTGCTTTTTGTTCTAAGACACTAAAGTCACGATGGCCTGCAGCCGAAAAATATAAACATGACAGCATAAATAACACTAACTCATCTTGCTCACTACCTTTCGCAACCGCTTGACTGACTTTATCCAGATGACCAATTTGTTTGACTAAGCTTGCATCTATATGCCATAGCGACAACATCAATGAAGACGCCGAATAGAGACTGATCCCCATGGACTCTCGAATATGCAAATTCAATGAACCTAAGTCGTCTATTCCTTGCAATGAATACAGCATCATTTCATGTTTATAGGCACTTTTATGACTTAATAAAAAAACGCCTAATAATGAAAACACTAATACCTGCTCTGTTAACGCAATATCGAAATTAAGGTTTTTTGCTACCCTCTTGCGTACAAGTTGAAAGAATTTAGGTGCTAATAAAAAAGCTTGGCTATATTGTTCAATAATGACCTGTTCTAAATGGTTTTGCAGCGCGTCTTTTACAGCAAATACCACTGCAAAATTCACTATGGTTTGAATGCCTAAATTTCGACTGATTGCTTCTTGAAGGTTTTTCGGGGTTTTGCCATATATAGCTTTACTAGCCTGCCCCATAATTCGACCAGAAAAAATAACGTCTTGACTAACAATATCAATCACCCGTTGCAGATTGAGATTATCTTGATCTTTTTCACGCAAAAGCTGCTGGCAACTATCAGGCATAGGAGGCATATTTGCTGCGATTTCGGTCAGTTTTACATAATTACTTTGGGCACTACTGGCTAACGATAATTCACGAAACTGTGATGGAGTAATACCGAATTTTTGTCGAAAAGCGCGCTCAAAAGTAGACCGCTCTGAGTAGCCAAGTCTAATAGCTAACTCTTCAATTTTAGTTTGTTTAGTTAATAATACGTTTACGCAAAGTTCATTTAGAAACTTACTTTGAATCAGTTTATAACTGGTTTCTTCTTGGGTGAGCTTACGCCTAAAGGAGGTCATACTAATGGCCAATTCAGAGGCACATTGTTCAATAGTTAACGATGCAGGCAAATCTCGTTCGCTTAATAAGCGATTAACAGCCACTGTGAGTAACAAAGAGGGTTGTGAACTATTCATCAGCACTTTTTTAATTAATGTGGACTTCCCAATTTTATAGGCACACAAACAGGAAAGAAATTAGGTTATTTTTACAGGATAAAATCTTACATTAGCATGTAAAAAAAACCTAATTTACACCTTGGACTACTTTTTGAAAAAAGGATTTGGTACTTCTAATAGTCAAATACGACAATTATTATCTGTGGATTAGTGATAAAACACGCCCACGGCAAGCTGGTTCATGAGCTTGAGTCACTGAATAATAAACATTTAATATCGATACCGAACAGAGCCGTAAACAGCCCGAGACTCACCTACAAAATAGCGATAACTACCAAAGCCAAAATCAGCTCTTTCTGCATAATCTTTATCGCTTAAGTTAGTCACTCTTATGCTGGCATCTACTGTTTTATTTAATGCCCAGCCCGTTCTCAAATTAAGTAAGTTATGACCGCTATATTCAGCGCTGTTTTCTGGATTAAGATAATAATTACCTTGATGCACCCACTCCAGTTCAATAAAACTACCTGAATCAGCCCGCCAACCTAGTTGTAAACTGCCCATGTGTTCTGGAGCGGTATCTATTTCTTTACCCTTTATATTGATCTGACTAAGCCTAAGATTCGAGTCGTATTGGTGTTTAGCAAAGGTGCCATTGGCAGACACATAGAAATTCTGCCAGTGATAATTGAGTGCTAACTCCACTCCTTGATGCGAGGTTTCACCATTACTGATATTTTGCCTATCGGTATCTTGAAAAATAAAGTTATTTTTTTCCATAGAGAACAAGGTGAGGTCGTAGAAAATCCCTTGTGTCTGGCCTCTTAACCCTAGTTCAAAGGAATCAACATTTTCTGCCTCGAGTTCAGCCAATGTTTGTCCGGCTTGAAGTCTAAATAACTCAGCAGCTTGGGGAGCCCGATAACCGGTAGAGTATTGTGCATAGAGTCGCTTATTTGCGGTTAATGCGTAGTTTGCATTGATTTGATAGGACCATTCATCATAATCGACTATTTGATCTTCAGGCCGTGTAAATCGGCAATTTTCTACTCCTTCGGCACAGGCACTTCCAGCGGTTAAACGATTGTCATAGTCGTACTTAGTGCGCTCATACCTTACACCAGCACTAAGATTTAACTGCCGACTCGCAGACCATTGAAGTTGCGCAAAGGGTGAATATACAGTGGCATTCACTTTGTAATCGTAATGCACACCGGCGGGTATTGTAGGCGAAAAGTCTTCAGCTTGCGTCTCTGTTAATTGCCCATTCGTCAAGTCGACGTCAACACCACTGAGCCAAGTTAAATCACCGTAATCCTTTTGGAATTGTAATTGTGCACCTAGGCTAGTCTGACTGTTTTCTTCTAATGGCTGCCACAGCAGAAAGTGTTGTAAAAATTGCATATCAGCCCACCTAACATAAGGCGTTATGGTGAGGCTCGTTGAGTCATTTTCTACATAGCTAATTTGACTATAGATGCGCATGGACTGACTATCACGAAACGCTTCTGGGTTAGGATTTTGTCTTTTGAGTGCAGCGTCTTTATAGGCTTCAAAACCACTTATAAAGCCAGCCGTTTCCTGATTTAGATTCGTAGCCGCTAGTACACTTTTAACCTGCCATTTCCCTTCTTGATATTGATGTATCAGATTCAATTTTTGTTGTTCAAAACCACTGTCTTGTAGATACCCACCGTCTTTTGTGATGTTGCCGTAAAATAACAGCCCCTGATGTTCATTTGTTGTAGCTAAACTGAACATGCCACGGGAATAGTCATGGGGTCCAATACTCAATGATAAAAGTGAATGCTCTGATTCAAAAGGATCTGGCGTCAGAACATTAATAACGCCATGTACTGCATTTGAACCATACATAGTACTTGCTGGACCCCGTAACACTTCAATTGAAGATGCCTGCTCGGTATTGGCATCAAATAATTGATTAACGTTGCAAAAACCCGGTGCTCGTAATGAAATACCGTCCTGTGCAATAAAAAATGCGCCACAACCACCCGCTCCGGTTAACACTGGAGAACGAATTGCGGTTAGGTGTTCTTGGCCATTTCCTCGGCTAATCCAGCCGCCAGGGATCCGCACCAATGCCTGATTAATATGTTGTTGCTCAATCAACCTTAAACTTTCATCATCTAACCAACTAATATTACTACCAATATCCATAACATTATTGCTAGCACGGGTCGCAGTGACTGTGATGTTGTCAATGTCTTGCTCTTGAGTTATCCCTGAAATCGGAATATTCAATAATATTAAAGCGAAAAAAGGAATTTTGTAGTTCAAATAAACTCCGAGGGTAAGTGTTTTATACATTAAACCTATCAAATTGTGAGTTATTGTACGTTGCAAACCTATGACAGCACCACCTTAGGTTCACTGTTCTTTTATAGGATAAGTGGCTATTGGTATTATTTCGCTGATTACAAAAAGAGTTTAGGACGATTTTTATCACGACACTTAAAAGACTAAAAATACATCCAATGGCGCGGTTGATGTTGAAATCAATGTCATTCTAGGTACAAGTGATCTAGGTATTGCATCTGCCGTGGCCTTAGCTAAAAAGCAAGGTATAAGGTATTTCTTTATCGAACACAAATCATCTAGAGTAATCATGCAACTTCCTGAAAGTATTAAACATTTTAAGTCACCAGATAAATAACACCTTTAAAATCAACCTTGCTAATGGATAATAACCCCTGATTCTTTGGGCTTAATATTTCATTGCTAATTGACCTTATTAAGCACCTTGCATTTGTCTGTAATTCATCCTTTTTTTTGTCATAAATCATTGGAATTGTTAAAAAAACTGTTCTTAACCATTGCCCATATAAAACTAGCGCTTTAAGTCGTTTTTTGCTGTAATGGAGACTAGTAATTAAGAAACAAAGTCTGTGACATGCAAATTGGTTGGCGCGAGTTTATTAAAAGTCGATTTAGTAAGGCCTCAAAATTTCATTCCGTTGGGATTGAAATTGGTGTTGATGAATGTCATGTGTCTACCCTGCAAAAAATTAAAGGCCAGATTAATTGGGTAAAACAAGACTCACTACCCATCGAAAACTGGCAAACCTCCCTTAAAACCTACGTTCAAAATAATAATCTTACAAACACACAGTGTAATGTCGCCTTTTCCATTTCGAAGTATCAACTGTTACAGCTAGATAGGCCTGCGGTGGAAGACGCAGAGTTGAACCAAGCCTTGCAATGGGCAGTTAAAGAACAATTGTTTAGTGACGATGAACTTGCAATTGATTATTTTGATACCCCTGCTGCATCTAACCTCACAAAATTAAATGTTGTAGCTATCAGTAAACGAGAGGTTATAGAAGTTCGCAATGGTGTATTAAAAGCGGGGTTGGCACTGAATATAATTGGAGTTGAAGAACTTGCAACTTGTAATTTAATTGCACCAAGTGATGACGCCATTATTATTTTAAAACAAGAAGAAGGTGGGCAACTCAGTCTAAATATTATTAAACAAAACGAATTATACTTTTCTCGGCGTTTACGTGGCTATGAAAACCTCGCCAATTTTTCACCTGAAGAATTAAAAATGGGTGTGGTTGATAACCTAAGTTTAGAAATTCAACGTTCTATGGATTATTTTGAGAGCCAGTTACGCCAAGCCCCCGTCAAGAAAGTCTATATTTCTTTAGATACCATTCATCAGGACGTGCTTGCAGACTCCATAAAAGAAGTGATTTTTGTGTCAGTGGAAAAATTCATCCCTAATGTGCCTCAAAATACTAATAAACCAATAGCACCATCAAGTCTTGCAGGCTTAGGCGCAGCAATTAATAACGCGAGTTTGATTGCCTGATGAAAAATAGAATTAATCTTTACCTTCCAGAGTTTCACCCAAAGTTACGTTTGCTTTCTTTACACCTTGTTATTGCTACTTGGGTTTTAACCGCTATTTTTTGCGGGTTGCTGTACTTTTATTTGGCATCTGGACTGCAAAATCTTCAATCTGATGTGGACAAAATAAAAGGTGATAAGCAGCAGCAAGAAATATTAGTAAAAGAATTACAAAACGCTGTAGATAACCTAAAAGTTGATCCCGCCCTGCTGCAACAAGTTGAAAAAAATCAGCAACTAGTTAACCTTAAAAAACGCGTGTTAAATGAACTGGCTGGTCAAGAGCAGCTAAAATCAAATGGTTTTTCTAACTTGATGTTAGATCTCGCAAGTCACAATCAAACTGGGTTATGGTTAACCCATATAAACCTAAATGGTGTAAGCGTCGTAATGGAAGGGGCAGCGACAGATTCTGCCCTTGTACCCAAATGGCTTAGTTCTTTGGGCCAAACTGATTATTTTAGCGGCCAAGAATTTGCAGAGACTAGGCTGTATCGGGACTCGGAGAAACAACTCAATTTTATAATTTCCACAGGAAAAGAATCTAAAGTAGAAAAAGGATCTAACAATGAGTAGCGAAAAAGGGTCCGATAATTTATGAAAAATCAGTATGACCTAAAAACAGAATATAGAAAACTATCAGGTAAATTCCACACACTGAGTTTACGTGAACAGTGTCTAATTCTGCTTTGCGGCCTAGTGATATTAATATTACTGATGTACACCTTTGTATTTCAACCATTAATTGTTAATTCAAATAAACTACAACAAAACAATGTGAGCACAAAAAGAGAGCTCGCTTCCTTGTCAGTTCAAGTCGCACAATTAACGGAGAAACTAAACACGGATCCAAACGACCCAGTCAATGAGAGAATCGCTGTTTTAAAAAATGAAATTCAAAGTATGACTACGCAGTTAGAGACACAAACTCACAACTTAGTTCCTGCAAATAAAATGGCAGGCATGTTAGAAAGTGTTTTAGCCGGTAGCAAAGGGCTAAAACTCATTGAGCTACAATCGATTGCCCCTATTCCAATAATGTTGGGGACTGTCGAAGAGGACGAAGAGCCAAAGGCCGGGCTATACCGCCACGGTGTTACTCTTATATTTGAAGGTCAATATTTTGATATTCAACAATATCTAGAAGAATTAGAATCATTGCCTTGGAAGTTTTATTGGAAAAAGTTCGACTACTTAGTGGGTGATTATCCTACTGCGAGTGTTGAATTAGAAATATACACACTTAGCACCAACAAAGCTTTCATAGGGGTCTAAGGGCAGATGCAACCTTTAATCATATTATTAGTTTTTAGCTTTGCCAGCGCGCAAGCCAATACACTGCAAGATCCGACTAAACCTAGTCAGAATCAATCGAACTTTACTGGCCAAGACCCCAATACAATGCTAGCAATGGCTTTAAAATTAACCGCCATCATTAGTACCAATCAGAATAAGCAAGCTATTATTAATGGAAAAAGCTTTACTCAAGGAGAGCTGGTGCAAGGATACAAGGTGATTTTTATAAGTGAAAATCACGTGATTTTAGAAGGTTCTGATGGTCCACAGACACTTTATGTCAATAACAACAACATTAAAAAAGACACAAATAATGGTTTCTAAAAAATTACTTCTTTTGAGCATAATGGTGGCTATTTTTTCATGCCAAAGTCCGCAAAAAACCACACCGGTATCTCATTCTTTGGATTCTGCGATTTCCGAGTATGAAAACGAAACCAAAGCTGTGCAAGATCGCCAGCCATTGGAATCAGTACCTGACGAAATTAATCAAGCATTACTCCCCAGTCCCAGTGACACGCCCAGCCAATTATTTGGCGAATCTAAATATGATATCAATGCCCAAAAAGTGGGGGCCGCCGCCTTTTTTAGTAGCATAGTCAAAGATACGCCGTACAGTGTCGCGATCCATCCTGATGTGACTGGAGATATATCACTGGACCTCAAACAAGTGTCACTAGCGGAAGTGTTTGATTTAGTTTCTGAAATTTATGGTTATGAAATTGAGCGTAAGCGAAATATTTATCGTATTTATCCCTCTGGAATGCGCACTGAAACTTTCGCCATAAATTACTTACTTATGACTCGCGATGGCTCAACTCAAACCAGTATTACTTCTGGAGGGGTATCCCAAGAGTCAGGGAACAACAATAGTAATAATTCGCAAAATGGCTATAGTGGCAACTCAAGTAATTCCGGAAGCAGTAGCAACTTCGGCTCCAGTAGTAATATCAACGGCACCAATATTTCTACTCGCACTGAAACAGATTTTTGGGCCGAACTTTTAGCGACTTTAGAGTCAATGATTGGTGAAGGTGACGGCAAAAGTGTGATGGTGACACCTCAAGCTGGATTAGTCACAGTGCGCGCTTTACCAAAAGAAATTAGAGCGGTAAAAGCGTTTTTAGACGTGTCTGAAGACATTATCCAGCGACAAGTGATTCTTGAAGCCAGAATTATTGAGGTGGCATTAAATGATGGCTATCAACAGGGTATTAATTGGGGACAAATTTTAGCCAACAGTGGTTCCACTGATTTTCAGTTTTCCAATACTGCAGGTAACATAGGAAACAGTATTAGTGCCGCCTTAGGCAACATCACCAGCTTGTCATTTATTAATAAAGACTTTTCCGGCGTATTATCACTATTATCTACTCAAGGTAATGTGCAAGTATTGTCTAGCCCTCGCGTCACCGCCATCAATAATCAAAAAGCGGTGATTAAGGTGGGAGACGATGAATATTTTGTCACCGATGTCTCTAGCCAAAGTACTATCTCTAGCAGTACCACATCAGTGGTTCCCAACATTGAGTTAACCCCTTTCTTTTCAGGCATAGCGTTAGATGTGACACCACAAATTGATGCTGATGGAATGGTGTTATTACACGTACACCCTTCAGTAATCGAAACTGAAGAGCAGGAAAAAATAGTAACCTTGAATGAAGAGCAATATGTACTACCTCTTGCTCAGAGTAATATTCGCGAATCTGATACTGTTATTCGCGCAAAATCTGGTGAGATAGTTGTGATTGGTGGATTGATGCAATCTATTATTTCTGAATCAGAATCAAAGACTCCTTTACTCGGTGATATTCCAATTTTTGGCAATCTGTTCACCAATAAAAGTAACAGTGAAATTAAGAAAGAACTGGTGATTTTGATCAAACCTACTGTGGTAGATAAAGACACATGGAAACAGCAGTTAAGACGTAGCAGGGATCAAATGGCCGATTGGCTGCACGTGGATTAAATCATGTATCTATACCATTACGGTATTAAAGAACTACCTTTTACTTTAACGCCTAATACCAGCTATTTTTTTGGCTTGCCTAGTCATAAAGAAGCCATTCAAGTGTTATTGACGGCACTTAAAACTGGCGAAGGTTTTATTAAAGTAACTGGTGAAGTTGGCACGGGTAAAACCCTAATTTGTCGTAAATTGTTAAATGAATTGCCGCAACATTTTGTCGCGGCATATATTCCCAATCCTTACCTCACCCCTACAGAATTGCGCCGTGCTGTCGCGAGTGAGTTACATGTGTTATTAACAGATCAAGCTGACCAACAGGAATTTACTCAGCGCATTCAACAACGTCTTATCCAAATTAACCATGAAAACAAAGGTGTGGTACTCATTATTGACGAAGCACAAGCACTACCAATAGAGAGTATTGAAGCCCTTAGGTTGATTACCAACCTTGAAACTGAATCCCGCAAGTTGCTGCAAGTAGTGTTATTTGGCCAGCCAGAATTAAACGACAAGTTATCTTTACCAGAATTAAGGCAATTAAAACAACGGGTAACCTTTTCTTATACCTTGCAACTAATGGATGCGGATCAGGTTTATCAATACGTTAGACATCGAATGAATGTTGCCGGTTATCGTGGTGGTGAGTTATTTGATCGAAAATGTTGTTCGTTGCTTTATAAAGCCAGCCAAGGAACCCCCCGAATAGTCAATGTGTTATGCCATAAAGCCCTAATGTTAGCCTATGGCGAAGGCATGCAAAAAATCACGCCATTACACGTAAAACTTTCCATTAAAGATACTGAAGCTGCGAAGCAAAGTAATAATATTGTTGTAATTTCATCTATTGGCTTGTTAATTGTGATGCTGGCTATTAGTTTTGCCTACTTGGCTTGGTCAGGATTCGCGATATGAGTGTAGTGAACAAGATGCTACAAGATCTAGAAGCGCGCCAAACTCAAACTGATGAGATTCAGGCTGATTATCAAGCTCCACCCAAAAAGCAATCAAAGCTTTTGGTTTTGTTGCTGCTGATTTTGGCTCTGGCAGCGATTATTTTTGCCTTAACAGATATAGATAGCCTGTTTGGCGACACTAAAAGCAATCAGGTTAAAGCCACCACAGATTCTCAAGCCTTACCAGCGAAAGCAACGAATAAAATGACAATGGTCTCTGAAAAAGTAGCCCCAGCTCCTATCCACGTAAAAGACATTAAAAATCAGCCCGTTAAGGCCAATATTTCAACTCAGACTCCAGATACAGAGATACAGTTGCCTAATGAGGTTTTAGCTGAGAAAGCCACACCACTACAAAAATCTCATACGGCTACAAACCAAATACAACCTATAGACTCTCAAGGTGAGTCTATAGAAACAACCACTAAGGCAGAGCCCCTCAACGAAACGGCTGCATCTAGTTTTAGTAAAACGGATACTAGTCAGGAAAATAACAGCAATAGTTTAAAACAACGCATAGTCGAAAGCCTCAATGATGATGACCTAGACTTGGCAAAATCATTACTGTATGAATTATTGGAAACTGAACCTACTAATATTAAAGCGAGAAAAAAACTCGCCTCATTGCAATTTGCCCAAGGAAATTATGCCCAATCCAAACAACTTCTTGTTCAAGGAATTGAGTTACATCCTGTTCAAAGTGATTTGAGGTTGATGTTGGCGCGATTGTATATGGTGCAAAAAGCCCCCTCACAAGCAATCAATATATTGACTGAATTTCAACCGAGTACAGGCAATCAAGTAGAATACTTGGGTTATCGGGCGGCGTTAGCGCAGCAACTAAAACAAACAAAATTAGCAATGTCAGATTATCAATCTCTGACAATAATTGAATCGACCAATGCAAAATGGTGGTTAGGCTTAGGGATAGCAAAAGATCAATTAGGTGAAACAAATATGGCGGTGAAGGCTTACACTAAAGCCCTATCCCTCGACCAATTAGATAGTTCGGTGAACGATTTTATCCGACAACGAATTTCAGTACTAGCAGGCGCACAATGAAACCTAAAGCCAAAATACGCTTAGGCGACCTACTTGTCCAACAAGGTATTATCAGCGAAGAACAGTTGATGCAGGCGCTTGCGGCACAAAAAGAATCGGGCCGTAAACTGGGTTATATGTTGATAGAGCTAGGATTAGTTACCGAAAATCAGCTTCTCTCATTTTTATCACAACATTTGAATGTGCCTTTAGTGGATATCAGCAAACATGATGTGCAGCTAGCTGCGGTAAATATGTTGCCTGAAGTACAAGCTCGCCGGCACCGCGCTTTAGTGCTTGAAGATAAAGGCGACAGATTGTTAGTAGCAATGAGCGATCCCGCCGATTTAGCGGCTCTTGACGTTTTGTCTAGACTTTTGCCTAAACCAATAGATGTCGCTGTGGTGAGCGATACTCAACTGATTCAAGCCTACGACAATTTATACCGTCGTACCGAAGAAATAGCCTCATTTGCACAAGAGCTTGCAGAAGAATATCAAGATGATGCCGAATTCGATTTTGATTCAGGCGTGGGCGACGAACAAGACACCGCAGTAGCTAGACTATTACAATCTATTTTTGAAGATGCGGTTCAAGCTAAAGCGTCAGATATTCATATTGAACCGGATGAATCATTGTTACGGATCCGCATGCGGGTAGACGGCGTACTTCAAGAAAATGTTATTCAAGAGAAAAACATTGCTTCGGCCTTAGTGCTTAGGCTTAAGTTAATGTCAGGTCTGGATATATCTGAAAAACGCCTCCCCCAAGATGGCCGAACCAGTATGCGAATCAAAGGGCACTCTATCGATGTGCGGGTATCGACAATGCCAATTCAGGCAGGTGAATCAGTGGTAATGCGTTTACTCGATCAATCTGCAGGTCTACTGACTCTTGACCAAACGGGTATGCCGAATAACCTATTAACTCGTTTTAGAAGCTTATTACATCGACCACACGGTATGATTTTGGTGACTGGACCAACAGGTTCAGGTAAAACCACCACACTATATGGAGCGCTTAGCGAATTAAATAAAGCGGCATCAAAAATCATTACTGTCGAAGACCCAGTCGAATATAGGCTGCCAAGAATTAATCAAGTTCAAACTAATAGTAAAATTGGTCTAAGCTTTGCGAATATATTACGTACTACATTACGTCAAGATCCAGACATTATTATGGTCGGCGAAATGCGTGACCAAGACACTGCCGAAATAGGGTTACGCGGTGCATTAACGGGCCACTTAGTTTTATCCACCCTGCATACCAACGATGCAATTAGCAGCGCAGTGCGATTATTAGATATGGGGGCTCCGGGTTATTTAGTTGCCAGTTCATTGCGTGCAGTTGTAGCGCAAAGGTTAGTGCGTAAAATTTGTAACAATTGCAGCGAAGATTACCGCCTCAATAACGAAGAACTACTTTGGTTGAGCAACTTGGATGACAATTTACAGGCCATCAACTTTAAACGTGGTAGAGGTTGCCAAAGCTGCAATAAAACAGGTTATAAAGGACGTATAGGTGTATTTGAATTACTTGAAATGACCGAAAGCATGATGAATGCATTAAAGCTAAATGACACTATCTCCTTCTCACAAGCGGCACAAAACAGCCCAGGCTTTGTGCCACTGGCGAAGGTGGCCCTGATGTATGCCAAAATGGGCATTACGACAGTTGACGAAGTGCTTAAGTTAATAGAAATGGTGGCAGATGAACGAGCAATTTCTAAACCAGTGAATAGTGACGCTATTGAACAAGAACTAGCACAAGTTGTAGAAGAACAGAGCGCTAATGAAGCGACTAGTAAAGACGAGCCCAACTCTTCTGGCTTTTCCTTTGAACTAGAACCAATAGACAAACCTCCAGGAGGCGACGGTGGCTCAGTTTAGCTATACAGCAAGAAAATCAAGCGGTGAACTTGCCACAGGTGTTTTGGAGGCTGCTGATGCCTCATCTGTGGCGCAAATATTAGTTGGGCGAAGCTTTACTCCCATAGAGATCACTGAAAATAGCCAAGAACAAACGGCTGAATTAACCAAGGTTTCTTTTTTTACACCCAATATTACACTCGATGACTTAGTCATTTTTTCGCGGCAAATGTATTCTTTAGCCAAGTCTGGGATACCTATTTTGCGGGCAGTGAAAGGTCTAGCTGATACTACTGGCTCGAAACGTATGGCAATTGCGCTAGATGATGTGGCAGATCAATTGGAACGAGGTCGTACCCTTTCTTCAGCGTTGCACAAACATGACGATGTATTTGGGCGATTATTTGTCAGCATAGTACATGTGGGAGAAAACACCGGTAAACTCGATGAAGCCTTTTTACAGCTATCATTTTACCTTGAGCGCGAGCAAGAAACCCGTAAACAAATTAAAGCGGCGACCCGTTATCCTATGTTTGTATTGATTGCCATAGTGATTGCAATGGTGATCATGAACATGGTGGTCATTCCTATTTTTGCCGAAATGTTTTTGTCTTTTGGTGCAGAGTTGCCGCTGATGACACGCATTTTATTGGCTACCTCTAACTTTTTTATGACTAAATGGCCCTATTTAGTTGTGGGTACCGCTCTTGGAATATTCCTGTTAATTAGATACTTACGCACAGAGAAAGGCCGTTATAAATGGGACAAAACTAAGTTAAAGTTGCCAATTGTAGGCAGTATTTTTGAGCGTACTTTATTAGGCCGATTTGCCCGTAGCTTTTCTATGATGTTGGTTTCAGGTGTACCACTCACCTCAGCCCTCAACTTAGTAGCAGAAGCTGTTAACAATGCCTTTATGGCCGAACGTATCTTGAATATGCGTAAAAATATCGAAAAAGGTGAAAGTTTGTCCCGAGTGGCCAACAGTAGTCAATTATTCACGCCTTTAGTATTGCAAATGATCAGCGTTGGAGAAGAAACAGGACGAGTCGACGAGCTATTAGCTGAAGTAGCAGAGTTTTATGAACGAGAAGTCGACTACGACTTAAAAAGTCTCACCTCCAAAATAGAGCCTATATTAATCACCATAGTAGCTGGTATGGTATTAGTGTTAGCCCTAGGTATATTTACTCCAATGTGGGACATGATGGGGGCCATAAAAGGCTAACATTATGAACAAAAATCAAGCAGCAGACGAGCGCAACCGTAGTTTATTTATCAACATTATTGTAGTGGTGGTATTTATCAGTTTAATGTTGGGCTTTATAGTGTATCTAAACGATGGCTCCACTAACCTTAGGCGCCTTGCTTTAGAAAACTTAGCTGAACAATTTTCTACTAGTGTGAGTAATTCTCATTGGCAGTGGCAAGGAGAGGGGCGGCCTGAGATTGTAATGTTGATCACTTATGCTAATAAATTAGGTGAGAATAACACCTTAATCGAAACAGATAGAAAACCTATATTTATGAGCCATCTAGGCTGGCCAAAGGCTGAACCAACCTCTAAGGGTTGTGCTGACATTTGGAATATGGTGCTAAATATGCCTATGAACATAGATGGCTTTAAAATTTTTGCAGAATATTATGATGGACTAAAACTCAGCAATAATGCATTAGATTCAGTCTGTCGCTATCGATTATCAACAGGCCCATACTTCGAATACAAAGTGTTTTCGGGTCAAGTCTTAAAGATTAAAGAATGACTACCCTATTTAAAAAAATAACAAGTGAAAAACCTTGTAGGAGCGCCGCTATGAATAACAAGATTAAGAACAACAACGTCAGCGTTGATACAAATATGCCACCCAAAACTGTACATTATGGCTACCGCCCCAAAGTCACTTCGGGTTTTACATTAATTGAACTGGTCATAGTTGTGGTTATTTTGGGTTTATTAGCAGCAACCGCTTTACCTAGACTGCTCGATGTCACTGCAGATGCTGAAGATGCTACCGTAGATGGAGTAGCTGGCGGTTTTGCCACTGGAGTAGGGTTAGTTCGAGCTCAATGGGAGTTAGAAGGGCGCCCCAAAGAAAATAATGGCACTAATTCAACCTTTGTCACCATTGAAAGCCTTCAAGTGGGTATTGACCAAGATACAGGTTACCCCACAGGGCAATTAGATACAGACAGTAGCACTGAAGATGACCAAATGAGCACCTTAGACTGCGAAAGTATTTTCAATTTAATTATGCAAAGTGCGCCGACTATATCTTCTGATTGGAATGACAGACCATTTGAAAATTTCAGGTATTTTACTAATGTAAGAACAGGTGTAGGTTCAGGCGGTAATGATGTTTGTTATTACTACCTAACACAAACTGTTAAAAACCGTACAACAGAGCCGACAGATAACTTAGCTGGCAATGGTTTTATCTACGATCCACGGATTGGCCAAGTAATAGTGTTTAGTAATAATTAGAGCTGCGAGCTGCGAATTAAAACTAAAGAAATTGAACCACAGAGATCACCGAGAACACAGTGGAAAAGCTAAACAATGTTAATTGATTTTTTCTCAGTGTAGTTCTCTAAGGAGAGTAGATTTTAGCTCAAATAACATACTTAGGCATAAACAAAAACAACCAAAAAAGTGCAATTAATTAGTGTTAACTGGTGTTTTAATGGTATAAAACATCTAATAATTTCAGGGACTTATAGTTTAAAAATATTCCTTTGAGGACAAGAAATGCAGCAACAACGTGGTTTTACATTAATCGAATTAATTATCGTGATCGTCATACTAGGTATTTTGGCTGTCACCGCAGCACCTAAATTTCTTGATATTCAAGGTGATGCAACCGCTTCTACCTTACAAGGTGTTAAAGCGGCAGTGCAAGGTGGCTCGCAACTGATATTTGCAAAATCAGCTATTGCAGGCGAGCAAAAAAATGCCAATGATGATGATAGTGCAACGAGAACAGATGACGTTTTAATCAATGGTTCAGACAGAGTTGAAACAGAATATGGGTACCCAGATGCAGATAACCAGACAGCGAACATGGTCAACATCTGGGTCGATCTTGATTTTACTAATGACTGGGCATTTTTTGATAGTAGTTCAGACGCAGTTGCAGCCGGCAAATTTGTAATCACCCCAATAGGTAAAACTGCAGTGGCGGCAGGTGGTGATGCAGATACAAAATGCCAAGTTGTCTATACTAATGGTTCCCCAACAACTTCACCTACTGTTATTACAGAAACAGAAGGTTGTTAGTCTGTTACAACAAATTATAGAAATAGGGAGCGAGTGCTCCCTATTTTGTTTACACCACATGCATTTGAGTTTTTTCACCCAAAAGTTAGATTGATGTTAAATAATCAAGGTTACTCATACAGATACCATGGCTTTACTTTGATAGAGCTTATAGTGGTGATTATTTTAATTAGTATTTTGTCTGTATCCGTTTTCAGTCGTTTCACTGGCACTTCAGGTTTTTCAGAATATACCTATCAGGCCAGACTTGTATCTGCTCTGCGTAATATGCAAAGTCGTGCATTGTATGACAATCGCGATGGTTATTGTTTTAAAATCAATATTGATACTACAGATGCGGCTTTTGGCCCCCCAACACTAGATTATATTAGCGAAACTGCGACTGCAATGAGCGGCACCTGTTCCATCAGTATCGACTTTAGTAATCCTAATTATCTAACCACTACCCCAACAGAAATGGCTGGTGAAGGGGTAGGCTTATCCACCCAACCCAGTTTTAATTCTATCGATTTTGATGATTTAGGCCGCCCAATATTAGAAAATGCAGACTGCAATGCGACATGTAAGATCACTTTGATTGGCGAAGCTGCTGTGTCAGTGTGTATTGAGTCTCAGGGGTATATTCATGCATGTGAATAAAGCAGCTGGTTTTACTCTTATCGAGCTTGTTATCGGCATTATAGTATTTTCTATTGCTTTGGTTTTGTTTACCTCCTTAATTGTTCCGCAAGTGATACGTAGCGTGGATCCTATTTTTCAAGTGCGTGCTGCTGAATTAGGCCAATCTATAATCAATGAAATTGCCGGTAAATCCTTTGATGAAAAATCAGATCGAACTGGCGGTGCCAATTTTTGTGATGCTGCATGTATTGGCAGTATTAACTTAGGTCCCGACGGCAGCGAAACCCGTGCTACTTTTGATGATGTAGACGATTATAATGGCTTAAATGAGTCTGGTGGCGCGATTAAAAACACCTTGGGTGAAAGCAATACACTAAATGATTACAATTTATATGAAGGTTTTAGTCTCAGCGTAAGTGTTGTGTATGACTCAGACATGGACGGTGTTGCAGATACAGTTGTTGGTAATACCAAATTAATCACGGTGACTATTACCACTCCTAATGATGAAGATATTATATTTTCTAGCTTTCGGAGTAATTATTAATGTATCGGCCTACTAAAAACGCAGCCAAAGGTTTTACCTTAATTGAATTAGTGACAGTAATCATAGTGTTAGGTGTAGTTTCTGTGGGTGTTTCAGGGTTTATTCGCACTGGAGTGGAAATTTATAATGACTCTACTGAACGTGATCAACTTCTAGGAGACAGCCGTTTTGCAGTTGAAAGACTCACACGAGAGTTACGCATGGCAGTCCCTAATAGTGCTAGGGTAAAGACAAATAATTCTGGCACAATTCAGTGTATTGAGTTTGTTCCTTCAGAATGGGTTAGTTTTTATACTAGCCTGTCAGTGCTACCAGATACATCGACTTCAGCCACTATAGTAGAATATGCGAATAACCCGGCGGGCTTTGAACTTAAAGCTGGAGATTTCGCTATTGTTTATCCTACTAAGACTCAAGAGAGTAACCACGATGTATACCACTTAGCCAATGGTAAACGTAAAGCAATTACCAGTTGCGCAGATACCGGAGCCGATACGGGTTGCGACACTGCAGATGACCCAGGGGGAACCGCAAAGTTAACTATTAGTAGCGCCTTTAAAGATCATTCACCTGCATCGCGCCTTTATATTGCGAGAAAAACCGTAAGTTACTGTGCCCATCAAAACAACCGCAGTATCTATCGAAATGAAGGCAACATAACTGAGGAGCAAGTTATCTATACTTCAGGTACTTTAATGGCTGAACATATTAATAATGATTTTGCTAACAGCAATGAAGCACCGTTTAGAGTGTATGAAGCCACATTAACTAGAAATAGTTTGGTGCATATTTTACTGGCCTTTGAACACAACGAAGAAATCGTGAATTTTAGTAGCGAAGTGCATGTCCCCAATGTGCCCTAAAAATAAACAGCCATACTCATTGGCAAATAAATCGACTCAAAATGGCAGCATGCTGGTCATTGCTTTATTTGTGATAATTGTATTGGCGTTGTTGGGACTCACAATGACCCGATTATTATCCTCATCTTCAGAGGCTATTATCCATGAAGTTTTGGGTCAACGCGCATTAAATGCCGCAAGAGCTGGAATAGAATGTGCTGTGGCAGAAGAGTTTGGTGCCGGTTGTAACCATCCAAGTTTAAAAGTATTTAATGATGTTCCAGGGTTAGAAAATTGTAGCTACAGTGTCAACCCAGTGTCTAAATTGGTTGAAGACGGCGCTAAAACCTTTACTTTTTGGACTTTTTCCGGCACTGGTCAATGCACAGCGGGTAAAATAAATGTGACACGTTTTGTTTATATTGATGCGATGCTGGAGGTAGATTAACCATGAGACTCCTTACCTTCTTAATCATTTATTTATTTGCCGTTACTCAGACTCTAGCTGCTGAACAATGCAGCGCCATATTTCCTGATGGCGCATCCACACATAGCGCCACTGGTACTATAGACTTTGAATCCAATGCCCAGTTGTTTGGTAGTGATGATAATCTACTTGCCACTACCGCTATTAGTAAAAATGGTGGCTCCTCCTTCAATACCTGTGACACAGCTGACTGCACAGCAACAGGCTCCCCTTCAGTTGCAGCATCTGGCATTACTTTTCAAACGACACTTAGCACAACTGATGTCTCGATAGGCTTCAATCAAGCTGTAGTCATTGGAAATGAAACTAATCCAGGAAATGAGTTTGACGAAATTAATCCCGCAGGGTCTTCTCAAGCTAGCATTAGCTTTTCAGACACGCAGAGCGAGTATTTTGTCGATAGTTTAGTTTTGGGATCTGAAAACACCTTGTATCTACAATCTGGTGCTACCTATTGGTTTAATCAATTTACTCTAAGCAGCCGAGCAAATATCATTATACAGGGTTCTGGCACTGCCATTATTTATGTCAATCAAAGTGTAACAATCACCTCTCGCGGCCTTTTTAATTCCCCTTCTATAAATAGTAGCGGAGATGCGAGTAAATTGGTTATCTATGCATTTTCTAACGTAACCTTAAATAATGACAGCACTTTTACAGGTAGCCTATATGCCCAAGGTAACCTTACTCTTATCTCGTCTAGTTACATCTTTGGTGCAGTGAGCGCCGCTAATATAGATTTTCACAGTCAATCAACCATCACCTCTCAAAACGACGAAGTGGCAGAAACTGATTTTGGAGCCATATGTAGTAATACTGTCACGCCATTAGCAGAATATCGTTTCGAAGAAAGTGATTGGGATGGCACAGCGAATGAAATTATTGACAACACCGGAAATGGCCATCATGGTCAGGTGCTTTCTAATTCTACCCCTGAATTTTTGACACCCGCTTTAACAGGTAACCTCGGCACTTGTAGTTATGCCGTTCAAAACGATGGTGTAATTCAAATAACAGGATTGCCATTAGACACCACTACCAACGATGTCAAAACTACTGTTACCTTCTGGATGAATTGGGATGGTACAAACAGTACTATGCCTATAGGTTGGGATACTCACGATATTTGGATAGTGAGTGGTTCCATAGGATTTAACACTGGAAACGGAGATGTGTTTGGTACCTCAAGTGCCGGCTTGGCTAATGGTTGGCACCATATAGCCGTAGAATTTACCAACGGCAGTGTCACCAACAATAAAATGCACATAGACGGCGTGGAACAAGTGCTCACGCAACGACAGAGTTCACCTAACAACAGTACAGCTTATGTGGATAGTGAACTGAGAATAGGTGGCTGGTCAAGAGGTGGGAACTATAATTTTCACGGACTAATAGACGAAGTACGTGTATATGAAAGTAGTTTGTCGACAACCCAAATAGAAAACATCATGGAAGAGCGGCACCCTTGCCCACCAAGGCCCATTGCTGAATATCACTTTGATGAGTTTAATTGGTATGGGACTACAGGAGAAGTTACAGATAGCAGTAACTATGGACACGACGCCACGCCATTTAATGCATTAGTGACCAACGATATCAGCCCAGTTATTGACGGCGATCCTGGCACTTGCGGCTACGGCCAATTTGATGGCATAGATGACTATGTACAATTGCCGTCAACATTTCCTGATTTAACTGAAAGCCTTACATTTACCGCATGGATTAATGCCGCAGATTTAGATTCTGGCTCACCTATTTTCCTTGATGACCAAAATAACTCACAAGGTTTTGGTTTTAGCCTCGGAAATGGAGGGCCAGGTAAGTTGCGATTTTATTCCCGAGCTGTTGACCCCGTTATGGTGGATACTCAAAACGCTGTAATTAGTGAGGATGATTGGTACTTTGTAGCGGCTGTTCATGATGCCACCACTAAGACAGTGAGGATCTTTGTTAATGGTGTTGCCCTACCTCTCAATACTGGTGGTAGTGACAATACAATTTCTACCTACACTGGCACATGGGGCAGTGACCCAGGTCCGGCTAGTATTGGTGGTAAAACCAACGACTCTAGTGAATCCGGCCCTAGTTTCCATTTTAATGGCGCTATTGATGAGCCAAGAATATATTCGACCGCCCTTAGTGCTGCAGAAATTTCAGCCATTATGGCTGAAACACGAACCTGCCCAACCCCTCCCACCTTGTTATTAGAATACCGTTTCGAAGAAAACAGTTGGGATGGCAGCCCGGATGAAATTCTCGACAACAGTGGTAATGAACATCATGCACGAGTTAGCAAAGATTCTGTACCTGAGAGGGCCTCGCCCGCACTACCAGGTAGTTTAGGCACTTGTGGTTATGCCAGTCAAAATGATGGCGTGATTCAGGTAACAGGACTGCCATTAGATACAACGACAAATGATGTAAAAACCACTGTGACCTTTTGGATGAACTGGGATGGTACTGACAGCATCATGCCCATCGGCTGGGATATTCATGATATTTGGCTCGTTAGTGGTTCCATAGGGTTTAACACGGGTAATAGCGATGTATATGGTGTTTCGAGTGCTGGGTTGGCCAATGGTTGGCACCATATTGCGGTTGAATTTACTAACGGCAGTGTCACCAACAATCGCATTCATATAGACGGCGTAAAACAAGTACTCAGTCAACAACGTGGGTCTCCAAATAAAAGTCGAGCTTTTGTGGATAACGAACTGCGCATAGGCGGCTGGTCTAGAGATTCAAACTATAATTTTCACGGATTAATAGACGAGGTACGTGTATACCAAGGTGTACTGGCCACGGCCGAAGTCGTAAACATTATGAACGAACGACATGAGTGTGCAGCCATTGCGCCCGATCACTTTGAAATACAGCACGATGGTCAAGGTTTTACCTGCGAAGCCGAAACGTTGACCATTAAAGCCTGTGCCAATGAAAACTGCGATATCTTATATGATCAGGAAACTGCAATCACGCTGGCGCCTTCCGGCTGGTCAGGTGGTGATACTTTAGTATTTACCGGAGAATTAACCTCTAGTTTAAATGTAACGGATGAAGGCACTGTCACTTTGGCGAAAACCAGTGCTAATCCTGATGCCGAATTACGCTGTTTTAACGGTGGCACTGAAAGCTGTGACATAACTTTTTCAAATGACGGTTTTGAAATTTACGGTGCAAATATTGGTGATCCTTTGCCTGATCAATTAGCTGCTAGTAACTTTAATAATGTCAATGTACGCGCAGTTCGCAGTGTCGATAATGTGTGTGAAGCTTTGCTAGAAGGCACCCAAGAGATTACTTTATCTTACAACTGCGAGTCACCTGGTCAATGCCTAACCCCCCTCAATGTCATTGAGATAGTTGGAGACGGAACAGGTGAGAATAGCGGCAACATTGAAGTAGAGTTCAATGCTCAAGGTGTTGCTAGTTTAGCCTTACTCAATTATCCAGATGCAGGTCGGTTAACCCTGAGTGTGGCAGCGCAGATTGAAGGTGTCACCTTTGATAATTCAGACCAAGAGCCCGTTGATGTTTACCCTAGTTACTTAAACTTAAGTGTGGCTGAAACCGAATTAATTTATGGTGGCACAGGCAACCAAAATAACTATGTAGCAGGTGAAAACTTTACCTTAGTGATCGGCGCCTATGGTAGCAACGATAAATTATTGCGGAATTATCAGGCCGAGAACCCAGAGTTAAAAGTTCAGAGAGTTTCTCCAAGCAGTGTTGGGGAAAATGGTATTTTCAAATATTCAGATTCTGGCACAACAATGACCAGCACCAGCGCTACTTTTAATAATACTTCTGGACTGAGTTTTAGTGAGGGTGAACATCGCTACGCACTTGCAAATTATACTGAAGTAGGCCGTATTGCAATTGATGTGCAAGACGCAAATTACCTTGGCAATGAAATTGGATTTGCTGGCGAATTGACACTAGGTGATTTCTACCCTGCGTATTTTCAAGTCGCTCTAACTGAAACCCCGACTCTAGCCGATACCTGTAACAATACATTTAGCTATATAGGTAAAAGTATCAATTTTGAAACTTCTCCAGAATTTACTCTGACTGCCTACAATGCCCTTGGTACTAAAACATTAAATTACAGTGATATATATTGGAACTACCAACCAGAAAAACCTTCAGTCACGGATTTAAGTTTTGTTGATAGCTCAACTTATGCCGCATTGAACTCTGCTAGTGTGATTAATTTGGGCGACATACCCGTGATTGCCAACAATGATAATTATGATGCTTCTGGAACGGTCACCATAGACAATGGCAGTTTCCAATATAACAAGGTGGATCCAACAGACGATAGCATTTTTGCTCCTGTCTCCCCTTTTAATGCGCAGCTAACGCTAGAATTTAGCAGTGACTTTTTTGTCAGTACCTTTATTGACCAAAACGGAATTGAAGATACGATTTGTTATCAAGCCAGTCATACTGACGGTACTTGTTTAGGGTGGGACATAGAAGAAGTAACAGGTACCCAAATACGTTACGGTCGTTTGGTATTAGAAAGCACCTATGGGCCTGAAACCGAATCACTTAACGTACCCATAAAAACCGAGTATTTTAATGCTGGCCAATGGTTGTTGAATACCGATGATAGCAATTGCACTAGTATCGAATTCACCGAAGAAAACAATCAAATACAACTATCAGACACAAGCTACGCTCGCTCCTTTAACAGCGTAATCAGTGCTGGAGTGTTAATAGAAGGTGTTTCTGTGGGCAACCAATTCACTCTTGAAGCACCTGATGAAACAGGTGAATTAGATATCTGGTTAGATCCCACAGCTACAGGGGTCACTTGGCCAACTTACCTTAATTATGATTGGAATGGTGATGGCTTCATAAATACTGATGATTTCCCTGAAGCGACCGTCAATTTTGGCCTATTTCGAGGCAACGACAAGATCATTCATTGGAGAGAAGTGTTTAATTAAACCTAATTTACCTTAGGTGAAGCTAATAAAATAGCGATTGCCCGCGTAACATGCTTGCTCTTTTTGTTGTAACTCAATAGCATAGGCTACGCAAAGTTGTGATCTGGTAACATTACGCCTGATTTATGCCATGACAATAAAAGTAGTTGCTATCAAGCAACCAGTTTGGAACCGAATAATGAACCGTATAGCTCAATTTTCTCTTATTATTGCCCTTTCGCTTAGCCAAAATATTTTGGCTGCTAACTTATCGGTTGCAGATGTTGAAAATAAAATATCTGCAAAACAATCCGAATACAACAATTACAACAGTTCACTTGAAGCTCAGATTGCCAACGCTGCAAGCTTAGAAAGAGAACTTGGGGAACTTCGTCAAAACGCCACACTTGCAGATGCAGATAGACAATCGGCTCTGATAGAGATGAATTTACAATATGAAAAAGTCATAGATGATCCTGAGTTAAATATATCTCCGGTCATTGAAACTTACGCAAAGGCGGTACGCACCCACAAAGCCATCAAAGATGCCATTACCGATAAATACAATCAGTGGCAAAGAGAGCTGCAAGAAGTGGAACAAATGCAAATCTCAAAACACAGTTTACTTAACACTATTGAGGGCTTAAAAGAGCAACTAAACAGTGCTCGCATCGACCGCTTGTATCAAGAGTTTAATCGCCAAGAAGCCATAGTCGTCAGCCATAATATTGCCTGCGACAAGGATGAAACCCTAGCAAAATGTATCACTCGCGGTAAATCCCTAGCGAAGCAAAAAGCGTCCAAGCGATTTTTAGACAGTGTCTACGAAGGCTTAAGTGAATCCGTTGAAGCTGAAAAAAGAAGACAATTATCCGATGCTTCCGTGCAAGTATTACGCAGTGAAGTGGCTGATAGTAACTTTAGTGGTCAAGGTAATTATAACATTAAGATGAACCTGCAACTTCAAGGTAATTTAAAACGCTCTGAGGGCTGTGAATTATTAGGGTTAGACAGACGTTATTGTGTCAACTTTAAAGGAAGCGAAAGTACCGAGGTAAGTAGCGTTAAAATGTCACCTATGGCTACTGATGAATCAGTAATGTACGAATTAACAATACGCTCTAACGTCTTTGATGATGAGGTATTCATTGATGGTGTGAGCTATGGTTCGACTAAACTACAAGTGATGTTGCCTTCAGGTGAACATGATATTGAAGTGGTTAAACGTGGTTATGAATCAAGTCGTCAAAAAGTCACTTTGTCTGAGTCTAAAACCCTGAAAGTCGAATTAAATCGTTCCCAATATACTTTTAGCAAAGGTGAACGCATTCAAGATATTTTGGCCGGAGACATACCAGGACCAGACTTAGTGGTGATACCCGCAGGCAGTTTTCGCATGGGAGATATCACGGGTGTTGGACTAGACAATGAACGCCCTGTGCAAACACAGGACTTAAAACAATCTTTTGGTATCAGTGAAACAGAAATTAGCGTCAAGGCCTTTGAAGTTTTCGTAAACTCAACCAGTTATGTGACTGATGCTGAAAAGCAAAAAGGTTGTGCCGCATACGAAGATGGCCAAGCAGTATGGAAAGAGGACCGCAACTGGCGGGCACCTGGTTTTGCACAAAATGAAAACAATCCAGTGGTATGTGTCAGTATGCACGATGCCAAAGCCTACGTAGAGTGGATATCACAAGCGAGTAATCAAGCTTATAAATTACCCAGTGAAGCGCGCTGGGAATATGCCGCTAGAGCGGGTAAGGAAACCGATTATTGGTGGGGTGAAGGCGTGAGCACAGACAACGCTAACTGCGGTTGGTGTGGTAGCCAGTGGTCAAATGTTAGTACTGCACCCGTTGGCTCTTTTGAACGAAATGATTTTGGCTTATTCGATACAGTTGGCAATGTGTGGGAATGGACCACCAGCAAACAAGTGAACGGTAACTCAGTGGTGCGTGGTGGGGCTTGGAATTTTGCACCACGTTTGGCACGAGTGTCGACTCGGATGGAATTAGACAGTAGTTTCCGTTCAAACTATATCGGTTTTAGAGTCGTTCGCGAGCAATAACGCCCTGCAATCAAGAACGAGTATTCGCGAGTCTGAATATGCCTACATTTTCCGACTCGTTATTATTCACTTATAATAAAATGATAGAAATTTCTATTGCCTCTTGCCCTTGATACTCGACCTCACTTTTGTGCACTTCGCCATTTACATCAAAATACGCTAAACATCCCATGACTAAGCCTACCGCTAGATCTTCGAAGTGACGAGACGATAGGTAATACATGGTTAATTCCTGTGGGGATTTTTGCTCATAGTAGAAACGTGGCAACTCAGCATCAGGGTAGAGTTTTGTTACCTCAACATGAATATAATTATCAATATTCTTTAAAAACTCAAAAGGCTCAGTGACACCTTCGAAAAAGTTAGGGTAGCGATTAGAAAACCGCTCAAATAAATGTTTACCAAATATCTCTAGCAAAGTTCCTACAGGTATATCAACGGCTTGGCTAAGGTTTGTTGCCATAGTGACAATTTCTTGATGATTATAAGAGCCAACTGCAGTATATGCACCGTTATTGGGTAAATCGCTTTTTTCTATTATGTCCTCGAGAATATCTGTAGAAAAAACACTTTCAACCATGTCCTTAAACTCTGTGAAAATCATCCCCTTCACAATTCTTTTTCCTTTTTAAGGTAGTTTTGTAAAGTGTCTAAAATACGCCCAGAATTAAAAGGTTTAACTATAAAACCATTTGCCCCACTTTTAATTGCAGAAGTCACATTCTGCGCCGAACTTTCACCAGAAACCATCACAACCATCAGATCCGGATGCTTCTTTCGAATTTGTTTCAAGACCTCAAGACCACTGGTATGTGGTAACTCAATGTCTAAATAAACCAAGTTCACATTATGTAAGATTATTTTTTCAGGTATAGATTCACCCGTGGATGAGTGAAAAAAATTGACGTCGATTTCCTTTTTGTATTCACGAATGCAAACTAATAAAGCGGCGCGTAATAACTCCCTGCTGTATTCGACATCATCTACTAATAATATATTAATCGTTATACTCATTTAACACTTCCGCTAGCTTTTGGTTGAGATGGCTACATTGTTGCACAGCCTGAACATACTGCTTTTGTCTCAGTAATAACAAAGATTCAGCAGCTAGTTTAGTCAAATCATCATAACCAAAACTCTCCGCAGAGCCTTTAATAATATGTGCAGAATTTATTAAGCCTGTATAGTCTAGGTTCTTTATGCTTGCGGTAATTTCTGCGTTTTGTTTAGTTAACTCCATAAAAAACAACGCTTTTATCTTAGGGTCTTGAGCGAACACGTTAGCTCTTTGTGTCTTTTGAGAAATCGCACTGTCAGCAGTAGACAAATGTCGAGTAAGTACAGAGTACAACTTTGTTAACTCAAGCGGTTTGCTCAACACACCACTAAAGCCAATAGCTTCATACTCCTGTATATCCGAGGACATGACATTGGCTGTCAGTGCATAGATAGGGGTATTGACTCCTAGTTGCTGAAGTGATTTTAGCGCCTCTTTTCCATCCATCACTGGCATATAGATATCCATCAAAATTAAATCATACTCTCCTGATAACGCCATTTGTAAACCTTCTAAGCCATTCTTCGCTGAATCTATTTTGGCGCCAGTTTGCTGTAGATTAAAGGATATCAACTGTCGATTTACTTCGGTATCTTCTACCAATAAAATATTGCCGACTAAAGAAGGAATACCCCCAGGTTGTGAAACAATTCTGTCTCTGTTTTTAATTGAGTTGCATTGACCTTCACATTCTTCACAGGCGATAGTTACCGAAAATTTTGAACCAACGCCTAAAGTAGATTGCAGCTCAACCACGCCACCCATTAATTCCACTAGACTTTTAGTGATAAATAGACCGAGCCCAGTTCCACCCAAATTGCTGCTGATATGTGTGTCAGCTTGTCGAAAATATTCAAATATCAAGGCTTGTCTTTCTGCAGCTATGCCTTCGCCAGTATCCACTACATCAATCTGCAAAGTGCTAGTGGTGGCTTGGAATGTCACATGGACACTAATACTTCCTTTTTTGGTAAATTTAATCCCATTGTTTAGCAAATTATGCAAAACCTGCTTAAGCCGAGTGGGGTCTGCGACTATCCATTCAGGAATGACAGATTCGATGACCATTGCAAAATCTAATTTCTCTTTTTTACAATTAAAGAGATAAATTTGTTCTATGTCTTGTAATAAATTTGGAAGATTAAATCTCAATGGTTCAAGTGTTAGTTTTTTAGTTTCAATCTTACTAATATCTAAAATCTCACCTAACAATGTCGTTAAATGACGGCCACTTCCAACAATAGTGTTCAGATACTTAGTACTGTCTTCGTGACTGACTTTATGTTGTAACAATACTTCAGCAAAACCAATAATAGCGGTCAAAGGAGTCATTGTTGCATGGCTCATATTAGCCAAAAAAAGGGATTTTGCTTGATTTGACTCACGGGCTTCAGACTTGGCTTTTTCTGCTTCTCGAGTGCGTTCTACAACTTGTTTTTCTAAGTTTTCTTTGAGTTCTTGCAACTCTTGATTACGCTGAAACAATTCAAGAGATTTTTGTTCTAAAACAATTTCAGCAGCTTGCCGTGCTTGCCGCTCACGTTGATAACGTTTTTCCAGTCTCTCTTCATTCATTTGTATTCTTAGGTATTTGTCATTCAAATGGCCAACCTACTATAGCCAAAAATTGCATTTTGTAGTTCCTTTTAACGCTTAATTCACAAAAATCTAGTGAAACCGTTATTTTTATGGTCTTGTTGATGCTCTGTACTTGCCCAAATCACGGTGCATTGGTACAGTTAGCGGAATATTTTTCTTATCAACCAAAGTGCGGTTTTTACATGTTCAAAAAGCTACGGGGAATGTTTTCCAACGATTTATCAATCGACCTCGGTACTGCAAATACACTTATCTACATCAAGGATCAAGGTATTGTTCTCAATGAACCTTCTGTTGTCGCAATTCGTCAAGAACGCGCAGGCGGACCAAAAAGTGTTGCAGCAGTGGGGCGTGAAGCCAAACAAATGTTGGGTAGAACTCCCGGTAACATAAAAGCGATTCGACCCATGAAAGATGGGGTGATTGCCGACTTTTATGTCACAGAAAAAATGCTTCAACATTTTATCAAACAAGTTCACGACAATAATTTTTTACGCCCAAGCCCAAGAGTGTTGGTGTGTGTACCTTGTGGTTCAACTCAAGTTGAAAGACGAGCAATTCGTGAGTCAGCGTTAGGAGCTGGTGCCCGTGAAGTTTATTTGATTGACGAACCTATGGCCGCGGCAATTGGAGCTGGTTTGCCCGTTTCAGAAGCGACAGGCTCTATGGTTGTCGATATTGGTGGCGGTACTACAGAAGTAGCGATTATTTCACTTAACGGTATCGTATATTCCTCTTCAGTTAGAATTGGTGGTGATAAGTTCGATGAAGCGATTATTTCTTATATTCGACGTAACTTTGGTTCGTTAATTGGCGAGGCAACAGCTGAACGTATTAAACATGAAATTGGCGCAGCTTATCCCGGTGAAGAAGTAAAAGAAATTGAAGTACGCGGCCGTAATCTAGCTGAAGGAGTACCTCGAGGCTTTACATTAAATAGCAATGAAATTCTTGAAGCCTTGCAAGAGCCTTTAACCGGTATTGTATCTGCTGTTATGGTGGCCCTTGAACAGTCTCCACCTGAATTAGCATCTGATATCTCTGAGCGTGGTATGGTGTTAACCGGCGGCGGAGCCTTACTTAAAGACCTTGATCGTCTTCTTATGGAAGAAACAGGTATTCCAGTTGTAATCGCAGATGATCCACTAACTTGTGTCGCCAGAGGTGGTGGTAAAGCATTTGAAATGATCGACATCCATGGAGGCGATCTCTTTAGCTACGAGTAGCAGTATTTGATATTTCATAGTAAACAAGGCGACACCATGTCGCCTTTTGGCAGGCAATAATGAATTTAATGTTTTCAAGTGGCCCCTCCCTGCCTAATAGGTTAGCTCTGGCTCTAGTACTTTCAGTGTCTCTCATTATCTTTGATCACAAATTTGATGGTTTCGGCACCACCAGAGTGTATCTCAATTCACTTGTTAGCCCATTGCAATATTTAGCCAATTTACCCGGTCAATTACTTAACGCTAGTGCAAGTCGATTTGTTTCCCACGAGCGCTTATTTAATGACAATGCAAAGTTAATTCATGATGCCATGCTAATGAACGGCCAACTACAACGATTAACTTTTTTACGAGAAGAAAATGACCGTTTACGTAGCCTGTTAAATTCCCCAGTACAAGACAATACCCGTAAAGTTGTTGCAGAGCTTATGGCGGTAGACAACAACCCCTATAGTCATCAGATAGTGATTAATAAAGGTGCCATTAATGGAGTATTTGAAGGGCAACCCGTTTTAGATGATAAAGGTATTGTAGGGCAAATCATGCAAGTCAGTTCAACCAATAGCCGCGTGTTACTTATAGCAGATGTCACTCATGCCATTCCGGTTAGGGTGGCCCGCAATAATGTACGTTTAATCGTTTCGGGTTCTGGTAGTTTGGATGAAGTATTGATCCAGCATGTTGCCCATAGTAGTGACTTAAAGGTAGGCGACCTCTTGTTATCTTCAGGCTTAGGCAATGTGTATCCAGAAGGGTATCCAGTAGCCACTATTACCTCCATTATTCGAGATGAGAGTAGACCCTTTTCACAAATTAAAGCAAAACCAGTTGCACAGCTTGATCGCTTAAAATACCTATTGTTACTGTGGTCAGAACGCTCTCCAGAAGAAGAGTTAACGGACGAGGTAACAGTAAAATGAGCATCCGCCATTATGCGATTGCGCTGAGCATTGTTATTGCCTTGGTATTACAGATTATGCCCATGCCGGCTATGGCTGACTTATACCGCCCAGATTGGGTATTATTAGTATTGAGTTATTGGGCACTGGCGCTCCCCAACAGAGTCAATGTGGGGGTGGCTTTTTTTACAGGGCTAATTCTCGATATATTGCTTGGCACCAGTATGGGTGTCCATAGTTTCGCTATGTGTTTATGCATATATGTATTAGCTGCCAATTATAAACGCTTACGAAATTATTCCGTTTGGCAACAATCGATCATCATTGGCATTATGGCCTCCCTATACAACTTAGTGATTTTTTGGCTACAACATTTAATCACTGACATTTACTTCTTGTTTGATTATCTATGGCCCGTTGCCAGTTCAATGGTGATATGGCCTTGGTTATTCTGGTTACTGCGTAAAATTCGTCGCCAACTGCGCCTACATTAATGATGCTACTTCTCGCTTCACAGTCTCCACGCAGAGCTGAACTACTTAAACAAATAGGCATTCCATTCAGTCAATATCCAGTGGATATTAACGAAACCGTACTATCTCATGAAACCCCAGATCAATACGTGCGAAGAATGGCTCAAGAAAAATCTAATTTAGGCTTTAAAAGAGCGGGAGCCAAAAAGTTAGTATTAGGCGCAGACACTATAGTCGTAGCCCAAGGCAATATTTTAGGTAAACCAATAGACAAAACTGACGCTTTGCGGATGTTGAACATATTGTCCGATAACACCCACCAAGTGTTCACCGCAGTAACTATAACAAGCGCTAAACAACAAAAAACCCTAGTAGTTGAAACTCAAGTCTGTTTTGGCCCTCTAACTACACAACAAATGTTAGGGTATTGGCAAAGTGGTGAACCACAAGATAAAGCTGGAAGCTACGGAATACAGGGGTTAGGAGGGCAATTTGTGAAATATATTAACGGAAGTTATAGCTCGGTTGTGGGGCTACCCTTATACCAAACAAGATTATTATTGACTGAATTTGGGATTTTAAATGAGTGCTGAGCTATTAATTAATGTTACCCCCTCTGAGTCTCGTGTCGCTTTGATTGAAAATGGAATTTTGCAAGAAATTCACATAGAAAGACATACTAAGCGTGGTTTGGTTGGCAATATTTATCGAGGAAAAGTCAGTAGAGTATTACCTGGTATGCAAGCGGCATTTGTAGACATTGGCTTAGATAAAGCAGCATTTTTACATGCCTCTGACATTGCCATACATAGTGAAGTGGAAGAAGAAGTGTCACCCAGCCATATCGAAAAACGAGATATTCGTGAGCTTGTGAGAGACGGACAAAACATTGTTGTTCAAGTTGTTAAGGATCAAATTGGCACTAAGGGCGCAAGGCTTACCACTGATATTACTATCCCATCACGTTATTTGGTTTTTATGCCAAGTGTTGAACACGTCGGTGTGTCCCAACGTATTGAAGATGAAGCAGAAAGAGAGCGTCTAAAAGCCTTAGTGCAAAGTTTTTGCAGTGAAGATGGTGGTTTTATATTGCGTACTGCTGCCGAAGGGGTAAAAGAACAAGAGCTCACTCAAGATGCCGATTTCCTAAAACGTTTGTGGCAGAAAATTCGCTCGCGAATGAAAAATAAATCCCATATTTTGTATGAAGACTTACCGTTAGCTCGTCGAGTGCTCAGAGACTTTGTAGGCACAAAGTTAGACCGTATTAGAATTGATTCAAAGTTGTCGCTACAAGAATTACAACAATTTACCAAAGAGTATGTGCCAGAATTACATAAACTATTGGAATATTATCCCGGTGAAAGACCCATTTTTGATCTGTACGATGTTGAAAATGAATGCCAGCGCTCATTAGAAAGGCGGGTGGATTTAAAATCTGGTGGTTATTTGATCATCGACCAAACTGAAGCCATGACCACAATTGACATTAATACTGGCGCGTTTGTGGGTCATCGTAATTTGGAAGAAACCATTTTCAATACTAATATTGAGGCCACTCAAGCAATTGCACGACAACTTAGACTACGTAACTTAGGCGGCATGATCCTTATCGATTTTATCGATATGACAGTAGAAGATCACAAAAGAAGAGTGATGCACAGCCTTGAATTAGCCACCAGTAAAGATAGAGCAAAAATCAATATTCACGGTTTTACTGTGTTAGGTTTGATTGAAATGACCCGCAAAAGAACCCGCGAAAGTCTAGAACATATTTTATGTGGCGAATGCCCAGTTTGCAAAGGCCGCGGCTCTATAAAAACTGTAGAAACAGTGTGCTTTGAAATTATGCGTGAAATTGTAAGAGTGAATCGAGCATACGATGCAGATAAATTTGTGGTTTATGCATCACAGAAGGTGGCCGACGCATTGTTAGGGGAAGAATCACACATGTTGGCTGAGCTTGAAGTGTTCGTCACCAAACAAATTAAGGTTCATACTGAGCTTTTATACAATCAAGACAAATTTGATGTTGTTATGATGTAAGCAGATTAAAAACGTGAAAACCAATACCATTCGATACCATCATGATGTGAGCAGATTATAATCGTGAATACCAAAACCAAGGGGGCGTCATTTTATGTCGCCTATCTGATCAAAAAACTCTGGGCATTAGCAGCCTTGAGCTTGGTTGTGGTTGCGGTTACGCTCAGTGTAGCGCGTTATTCTTTGCCCTATATGAATGAACAAAAAAACTATTTAGAACTATGGTTATCTGGTCAAGTTGGGGCACAAATTAAAATTGGCGAAATTACCGCAAGATGGCAAGGTATTGGACCCGCGATAGTACTGCGTGATATCCAGTTAATTCAAAATGAACAATCACCACTTAATCTTACAATTGCAGAAACGTCCATTGAAATTGATTTTTGGCAATCCGTTTTAGCTTGGCAAATCCAATCTAATAAGTTTGACTTGCGAGAAATGGAATTGACTATTGATGTGGCCTCTATTAATCAGAAAAAAAATACCTATCCCATAGTCGATGCCTTAGAAAAACTATTTCTACAGCAGCTTCAGCTGTTTTCTATCAGTCAAAGTAAAATAATTATTAATACGACAAATGAGCAACAGCAAGTGGTGCTCATTGACCAAGTGTCATGGGTGAATAAAGACGAACACCATCAAGGTGTCGGACAAATGCAAGTAGAAGAAATTGCCAAAAATTCCTCATCATTTATTCTCGATTTATATGGTAACCAAGAAACACTTTACGGCACCTTTTTCGCCAAAGGTGAAGAAGTGGATTTATCCCCCTGGATTGAACAATGGATCCCAAGCGAACACAACTTAGTTGAGAGTCGTGGCAGTTTTGTTATGTGGGCGACCATAAAAGATAAATCACTCCAGTCAGTGCAACTTGATTTGTCTAATAGCCGCTTCGACTGGCAAAACCCAGAAAAAGATAGCGCAGAAAATAACGTTAGGTTAGCTGTACTAGGCGGCCAGATTAATGCCAGCCCGGTCAATAATGAATGGCTATTTAATCTCAATAATTTGACCATGCAAATAAACGATAATGTACTGGTATCAAACTGGTTAGGTAAAATAGACCAAACCGGTGCTTTGTCGTTACAACATAAGCAACCACTGCAATTGGCGGCTGTATTACCCATGTTAGCCTTAGCATTGGAGCCTAATCAAACAGCAGCAATTGAATCACTGCAACCTCAAGCAATATTAAATTCATTAGACATTCATCGCTCGTTAGGCGGTGACATGGCAGTTAAAGCCGCAATCACTGACTTAACATGGCAACAAACAAGCTTTGTTCCCGGCATGGCCGGTTTAGCGAGCGATTTAAACTGGTTCAATGGTAACGGACATTTGCATCTAAAAAGTAAATCAGGACAACTGACCATAGACAAGTTGTTACCAGACAATATTGAATACCAGCGTTTTTATGCTGATTTATTTATTCAGACTACTGAAAACAGCATCAATATTATGTCTGATAACGCCCTATTTAAAAGTGATCTGATTAGTTTTAGCCCTAACGTTTTCTATAGTAGCAACGATAAACATTTAGCTTTATCAACAACTATTGAAGCGATTGATGTACTGCAGTTACCGCAACTTTATCCAACAAAACTAATGGGGGTAGACACTAAAAACTACCTAATTGACGCGCTGCAGCAAGGCCAGATAGAAAACGCCCAATTATTATGGCATGGCCAAGTCAACCACTTTCCTTTCGAACAAGGCCAAGGCATTTTTCAAGCACAAGTTAAAGTGAATAATGGGAAATTAAAATTTGCTCGGCAATGGCCCGCACTGAGCAATTTTGATGTCAATTTACTTTTCGAAAATAAAAGTTTGACCATGACCAGTCAAAAAGGCCGATTATTAGATGTTAATCTCACCGACTTGTCTGCAAAAATTCCGCAACTAGATGCAAACGCAGAATTGATTATAGATGCCGATGCCCAAGCCAAGGGGCAGCAAGTGACTGATTTAATGCTGCAAAGTAATCTAGCAGATACTCTCGGAAAAACCTTACAACAAGTCCAGGTGAATGGCGCGTTAAAAACCCAATTAAATTTAATGATCCCACTGTCTGGTGATGAGTTAGTTGCCAAGGGAAAAGTGTTTTTAACTGAAAATAAAGTCGAACTACCTAGCCTAAATATTGTTTTACAACAAGCCAATGGCACAGTGAGTTTTGTCAATAACAAAATAAACACTAGCGATCTTAGGGCGCAATTATTACAGCAACCAATCAAACTCAAATTGACCGGAGCCCAAGAGGACCAAGGTTACCAAACAAATATTAATATAAAGGGGGATTGGCAGGTTACGCCTTTACTGGAATCTTTCTCTCCTGGCTTGGCAAAATATCTATCAGGCAACAGTGGCTGGACTGCTGATATCGCTCTGACTCTGCCAACCCAAGGTTATGAATATTCTGCACAAATATCCAGCGACCTCACGCAAGTTAGCTCTAATCTGCCTGCACCATTTGCTAAGACCTTAAAACAGTCATTGCCTCTACTAGTGACTAGCCAAGGTAATGAACAAGCCTCGTCTATAAAAGTGACTTTAGGGCAGGACGTAGAGTTTAACGGTAATTTACCCCATAAAGATATGCAGTTCTCCCGAGCACATTTAGCCATTGGTCAATCAGATTTAATGGGCATGGGCTTGGGCTTTAGTATTTCTGCAAATATGCAAGAGTTAGATGCCACTCCTTGGTATAACGTCATTAACTCCCTTATCAATGATCTACCTGACAACAATAATCCCCCCTTATTAGAGGCACCAAAACGTATTTTTATTAATGCCGATAGCGCGCTCATCGCGTCACAGCGATTTACTGGGTTAGAGATGGTGGCAAAAAATACCAGTGATAGTTGGCTTTTTGATGTCAATGCCAAAGAAACTCGAATGGAAATGACACTCTATAAAGATTGGCTGAATAAAGGTGTTGATATTAAGGCAGATTTTATTGAATTGACAAAATGGCAGAGCAGTCAATCGATTAACGACGCAGATCAAACTGATACTCCTATGCAATTTGTTGCCAAGATTGATACTTTACCACCCGTAAGCTTTTCTTGTTCTCGTTGCCGCCTCATGGAAAACGATCTAGGAAAAATTGATTTTAATCTGTCCCGCTCTGCTACAGGTATGAAAATAGACCAAGTACGTTTAAATAATGACCATGGCTTATTTTATGGCTCTGGAGATTGGTTTTTAAATAACGGGCAAAGCAGTACACGTTTAATTGGGGAGTTTAGTAGCTCGGATTTTGGCGCTTTCCTCAAAGGTTTTAATTTGGACTCAGGGATCAAGGATTCAAAAACTAACTCCAAATTCGACTTAAGTTGGAAACAAGCACCATACGAATTTAACTTCGACACCCTAAACGGGCAAATAGAATGGCGCTTAAGCGATGGTTATTTAACTGAAGTAAGTGACCAAGGTTCACGAATATTTAGCCTGCTTAGTCTTGATTCCTTGGTCCGTAAACTGCAACTTGATTTTAGAGACATATTCGCCAAAGGATTTTTCTACGATAAAATTACTGGCAGTTTTCAGCTAGAAAATGGTATCGCTTATACTCAGGATACCTTAGTTGATGGTGGGGCAGGTGAGATCTCTATGCATGGTTACACTGACTTAAACGCCCAGCAGCTTAATTACCAAATCGGGTTCACCCCAAATGTGACATCTAGCTTACCAGTGATAGTCGCATGGATGATCAACCCCGCTACAGCGCTAGCAGCACTGGCGCTGGATCAAATGCTGACATCTGCCAAAGTCATTTCTAATATCAAGTTTTCATTAACGGGGAATTTGGATGATCCACAACTCACTGAATTAGGCCGAGATAGTAAAGAAGTGTCCTTGCCAGCAAGAATACAGCCAGAGCTTGAACCAAAAACACCGAACCAATCTATCAATCTTCAATTAGACACACAGGTTAACAACCAAAAACCTGTTGAGGGAACAAAAAGTGGTTAATGTCCGCCCAAATATAGTCGCCATCCAAATGACATCGTCACCGATAGTGGCAGATAACCTTGCATTTGTTGAGCAACATCTACAATTATTGCCGCCACAAAGACCCTGTTTAGTGGTCTTGCCAGAATGTTTTGCTTGTTTTGGAGGGGGTGATCAATTGATGTTAGATATTGCTGAAGACTTAGATCATGGACCGATACAACATAAGCTTAAAGAATTCGCTAAACAGTATGATGTATGGATAGTTGCAGGCAGTTTGCCAGTATTATGTGCAGCAACGAATAAATTTACAGCTTCTAGTTTACTTATTAGTGATCAGGGAGAGATAGTCGAAGAGTATCAAAAAACACACCTCTTCGATGTACAAGTGGCTGATAATACTGGCACCTATTTAGAATCTCGCTTTACCCAGTCAGGTAATAAACTTATCGTTACTGATACGCCTTTTGGGATTCTTGGTTTAGCCATTTGTTACGATATACGCTTTGCGGGTATGTTTGCAGCTATGAATCAAATTGCACAACTCGACGTTTTAGCGTTGCCTGCCGCGTTCACTCAACAAACCGGACAAGCTCACTGGGATGCATTACTGCGGGCACGTGCTATTGAAAATCAATGTTATATTGTTGCCGCAAATCAAACTGGCAAACATAGGAATAAACGACAAACTTTTGGACACTCCTGTATCATCTCACCTTGGGGTGAAAAACTCGTTGAGTTACCCCATGATACCGGCATGATCCATGCTCAAATTGATCACCAATTACTCGCTGAAATCCGCACTAAAATGCCAGTATCTCAGCACAACAAATTCAGGAGTCACCTTGTCTAATTTGGTAGAAGAGAACTTACTAGATGCATCAAATCTAACCCGTGCCACATTAGAAACTGCGCTAGATACCATATATCAACATGATAATGATTTTGCTGATTTATATTTTCAGTCCAGTCAACATGAAACCTGGGTGCTGGAAGACGGCATCATAAAGGAAGGTAGCTACAACATAGAACGTGGCGTGGGAGTGCGTGCAGTAAGCGGTGAAAAAACCGGTTTTGCCTACTCTGATGATATTTCCCCAGAAGCATTACTAAAAGCGGCAAAAGCCTCAAGAAGTATTGCAAGTACGGGTGGTAAACATAAAGTCACTTCGCTCAAACAAAGCCGCCCAACTAGTCGCTACCATGACGAAAATCCACTTTTAGGCATGCAAGAACAAGAAAAAATTGCCCTATTGCGAGCCGCAGATGAATACATACGTAAACAAGAAAGTGCCCTTAGCCAAGTGGTTATTAGTATCAGTGGTGTGTATGAAGAAATTTTGATCGCAGCGACTGACGGCACATTTTGCACCGATATTCGACCACTTATCCGTTTTAATTGTTCAGTATTGATGGACAAAGATGGCCGCCGTGAAAGAGGTAGTTCTGGTGCCGGTGGACGTTTTGCCTATGATTATTTTCTCACTGATGATGGCGGCCGCCCTCGCTACCAACAAATAGCCGATGAAGCCATTCATATGGCCAGAGTGAATATGCAGGCAGTACCTGCCCCCGCAGGTCAAATGCCAGTTGTATTGGGTAGTGGTTGGCCAGGCGTATTGTTACATGAAGCGGTAGGCCATGGTTTAGAAGGAGACTTTAACCGTAAAGGCGCCTCTACATTTAGTGGTCGTATCGGCGAACAAGTTGCTGCTAAAGGCTGTACAGTAGTGGATGATGGCACATTAGCCAATAGACGAGGCTCACTCAGTGTTGATGATGAAGGTACTCCCACTCAATACAATGTGTTAATTGAAGACGGTATCCTAAAAGGCTATATGCAAGACAAACTCAATGCTCGTTTAATGGGCGTTGCTCCCACTGGCAATGGCCGACGTGAATCCTATGCGCATTTACCTATGCCACGGATGACCAATACTTATATGTTGGGCGGAGAATCTTCACCAGAAGAAATCATTGCATCTATAGACAAAGGGATTTATGCGCCTAACTTTGGCGGTGGTCAGGTTGATATCACCTCAGGTAAATTTGTATTTTCCACATCGGAAGCCTACCTAATCGAAAAAGGAAAAATTACCACTCCTATCAAAGGTGCCACGTTAATTGGCAACGGCCCAGAAGCGATGCAAAAAATCTCTATGATAGGTAATGATTTAGCCCTTGATAAGGGCGTAGGCGTATGTGGCAAAGACGGGCAAAGTGTGCCCGTGGGTGTGGGTCAACCCACCCTAAAAGTAGATGAGTTAACTGTTGGCGGTACAGCTTGATACCAAGCCGTACCATTATTAATTAGTTAAGCGTCACCACAAAGGTTACCACTGAAACTATCCCACTTGGCGAAACCACCTCAGCATTAATGGTTGCGGTGGTCGCAAACCCACTGGTTTCACTAAGGTTATTGGTTAAAGTAAATTTAACGCTCGATGCACCATTTGCATTTGTTGATCTCATTACCGAACTAATTTGCCCTGCTAATAAGCCGGCGCTCGACGTAATGGTTATAGTCGAATTACTTGCTATTGGTTGGACAGCAGTATCTGAGAATTTCAAAGTCAAATTGATAACGTCACCACGCTCAAGTGCCAAGGAAGGCTCTGAAGCCGATTGATGGTTACTGAAAATTACCGAGTTTCCTTGATTCAAGATATCTAAAAAGGCCGCTGAGCTTGCTGACACTAGTTCCAAGGAACGACGCACATGTAGCGTATTCGTATTAGAGCTGCTGTCACCACATGCACTAGCAGAATTACACTGAGGCCCATTAAAGAGGCCATCAGGGCCATCGAATTGACCGTTACTGTTATAGTCTAAAAATATTTCAGATGAGTCTTTAATATTATTGGCATTATCATCTCGCCATGCTTCGCTATGATCTACAAAGCCAGTTTGTCCGAATTGACTGGTGCTAAAACCACTGTCGGTATTATCTATAATCGCGGAACCATCAGAGTCATCATAACTATTATTACCATTAGCATCGAACAAAGTTTCATGGCCAATGGCAGTTGCTAAAATGGTGATTCTATGGTCTGTCGGTCGAGGGTCGGCACTTGTCCAAATAACACTACAGGTGCCACTTGTTGTGATGCAACTAGGCTCAATAAAACCACCTTCAGTCGTAAAACTTACGGATGTACCATCGGGTACTGGATTATTAAAGGTATCCGCTAAACGTGCGACGACATTAACCGTTTGACCACTGATGTTGTCTGCCTCTGGGTTGAGGTTATCTGCTGAAAGAGTAAAACTGTTTTGGTCGGGTAAACCGGTATTGACTGCTAGTAAGTCCGATTGAGTCAAAATAGTAGTGCCAGAATCACTGAGCACTTCAGCAGTCACTCTCACAGAAGTCGGCACATTTCCTGAGGTTACTCTCGTACTGACCTGCCCCTGAGAATTGGTGATGCCTGTGGTAGGGGATAAACTCAATCCACCTGTTTGGGTATTCAACGAAAATGTTACATTTTTCTGCGCAAGTGGATTACCTAAGGCTCCATTCACCTGAAAAATCAGGGTAGAAATAGTTTGGCTATTTTGTCCGCCAGTTCCTTGCAATACAAGTTGAGTGGGCTCAGCCGAAACAAAGGTTATTGACCCTACGGATTCAGCAAGGATAGAAATCGAGCGGGTAATAGAGACGGTAGAATCATTCACAACAAGTGATGCAACTATCACATCCTCATTGCCGTCTCCACCTGCACAACTGAGGTCTTCATAGGTGGCAAAAGCCTCGCCATTAACAGTATTCACTTGTTCGTCGATATTAGCAAAACCATCTTCGGCACAACTAGAAGTGAAAGTAATGGGAGTTTGCGTCAAAATGCGTTGATCATTTTCGTCCACTATCGCCAATGAAACTCCCAATGTTGCGCCCGCACTAATTTCAACATTGCCGTTTGCGTCAGTAGCACTTATGCCTAAAGTATTTTCCACAAACACACCATCAGAATTAAAATGGCCCACCCTAATGATTTGCTCATTCACATTGTCTAATGCTTGTATCTCAAAATTAAGTGATGCCAATAATTCTTCGCCATTGACTAATGTTAAGGCAGACAAAGCCGCAGCGCCAATATCTCCGTCTTCTGGCGTTAGTGTGACTTGTGCCGTTCCAGAATTATCTGTTAGGGCATCAGTTGTATTGAGACTCCCCTTACCCGCTGTAAAAGTAACAATAAGGTTTTCTACTGGTTGTGCATTTTTATCCTTCACAACAGCTCGAAGTTGAACTTGTTCGTTCTCTTTAAAGCGGTTAACTGACACACCATTTTTGAGGATAGATAGGTCAATAGTTAAGTCAGACACCACAGTAATGTCAGCAGCCAAAAATTCGTAATTTTTTTGTGATGTGACCTCATCAAAACTTGCCTCCAAAGTCAAAGCACCCACATCACCTGTACTGCTTTCTATATAGATTTGTGCAATACCATTACTATCGGTAAGTTTGGTTTGCTCAGAAAGCTGCCCTAATCCCGTTGAAAAACTGACTATTTCACCGGATACAAGGTCTGAACCTTGCTTTAATGTTGCCTGTATACATAAAGTTTCACCGGCGATAAAACTGGGTTCTGACGTCTCACCACATTGTTCGTCAAGAATAGCTAACGTAATGGTATACGAATCTGCGGTTGTTCCTGAACCAAAAGGGTCGCTGCCATTTTCCCCTGACACACCGCCACAACTGCTTAATAAAAACACAGCAAAAAAAACAAAAAGAAAATTCATCCGCATAAATATCACCCGTTTATGGTTTGTTTTAAATATTGAAAAAGCTCACGAGATGCTTTGGGTGGCTTATTTTCAGCTTGTTGCTTATTCGCTTGACGCACATATTGACGCAGTTTTTGCCGATCCAGTATGGGATAATCAGCAATAATCGAATCAATTTTTTTATCACCCTGTAGCAAAATTTCGTCCCTCAGGATTTCAATTTCATGAAACGCATTATTGAGTTTTTTATGGGCCGACTTAATGTTACTTAACGCCTGCTCTATTGGGGCTATATCGGTATTGCGCATGATCTTGCCAATCAACTGTAATTGACGTCGATATCCTTCCTTTTTGCGCAGAATTTTCCTAGCAAGCATCACCGCATCCAGCAACTCTTCGTGCATAGGCACCTTGGCTAAGGAAGATTGACCAAGATGAACCAAAGACTCACCTAATTTTTGCATTGCAACCATTTGGGCTTTAATTTGAGTTTTACTGAGTTGTTCGTCTTCTTCACTTACGTCGAATTCAACTTCTATATCTTTGTTTTTTTTTGGGGCGACCATGACATTATCTTTAGTGATACACTAATGAAGATTGTAACCCTCAACGCAATAATAAACTACAGTGTAGCCAAATAATGAAGGCCTTATGCAACAACAATTAGCTGAAATACAGAGCATAGTAGAAGACGTTTTAAAATTAGCCAAGGACAAAGGCGCGACTCAAGCAGAAGCTAGCATGTCAAAAGTTGAAGGCATTGCGGTGTCTTCGCGCTTAAAAGAAGTGGAAACAGTTGAATTTACCAACGACGGTGGCTTAGGTATCACTGTATACCAAGGTAAGAAAAAAGGCAGCGCATCAACTGCAGATTTATCACCCCAAGCATTGGCTTTGACAGTAGAAAAAGCCATTGAAATAGCCAAACATACCAGTGACGATGACTGCTCAGGTTTAGCTGACAAAGAGCTCATGGCCTTTGATTATCCGGATTTAGACCTTTTTCATCCAGTTGAACTTGATACTGAATTCGCCATACAACAAGTAATTGCCGCTGAAACAAGTGCATTAAACGTAGACCCACGCATTACCAATTCAGATGGCGCATCTTACAACGCCAATCTAGGCACCAAAGTATATGGCAATAGCCATGGCTTGATCGCTGGTTATAACAGTAGCCGTTACAGCATGAGTTGCGTGGTCATTGGTGAGCAAAACGGTGATATGCAGCGTGATTATAGCTATACAGTTGGCCGTGAAGCTAATAAGTTAACTAGCCCAGTGCAAGTAGGTCGAGAAGCGGCACAGTTTACCTTGGACAGACTAGGTGCTAGGAAAATTAAAACCTGCAAGGTGCCAGTGTTGTTCGATCGAGAAATTGCCGCAGGTTTATTTGGTCACTTTATCAGTGCGATAAGTGGCGGAAGCTTATATCGAAAATCCTCTTTTTTGTTAGATAAATTGGGCCAACAAGTTTTACCGAGTTGGTTCAATATTGTAGAACGCCCACATATTTTGAGAGGGTTGGCCAGTTCCCCTTTTGATCATGAAGGCGTAAAAACCCAAGATATGGATGTAGTCAGCCAAGGGCTGCTCAACCATTATCTTCTCACTAGTTACTCAGCCCGCAAACTCAAAATGCAAACCACAGGTCATGCCGGTGGAATTCATAATTGGTTTATTCAACATAGCGGCGAATCCGATAAAGAAATGCTCAAGAAATTAGGCACAGGTTTATTTGTAACAGAGCTAATGGGTCAAGGTGTCAATATTGTTACCGGCGACTACTCTAGAGGTGCGGCGGGTTTTTGGGTTGAAAATGGTATTATTCAATACCCTGTTCATGAAGTGACCATAGCGGGTAACTTGGCCGACATGTTGCTGAATATAGTGGCAATTGGCGCTGAACAAGAGACCCGTGGCAGCGTGCAAACGGGTTCAGTATTGATGGAACAAATGCAGGTTGCAGGAGAATAGGCTTAATCCCTAGCGGCACTCAATAAGACAACTAATGTTGTCTTATTGAGAAATGTCCTCTGGGGCCGATATATAACCTTGATAACCATTCGCTCGCATAGAAGTAAATTGTTGTAATTGCTCTTTATTTTCAATACCGGTAATGATCACATCAATGTTTAATCCATTAGCGACATTAATTAACGCTCTACACATTTCATTGCCTTGATTTAGTTTTTCGTAGAACGCAAAAGACTGATCCAGTTTAATGTAGTGCGGTTGTAATTTTTGAAGGTAATCAAGTGAGCCCATTTGACGTCCACACTGATCGACACCAACTTTTGCTCCCGCTAAGCGTATTATTTCTGTGAGTTGTTTACACTGTTCAAAAGCGCTAATTAATGCCGATTCAGGCATTTCGAACAACATTTGGTCTGTGTGTTTTGACTGTTGCAGAAACTGAGTCAACCATTGGGCAAACTCAGGATCTTGTAAGCTATCATGAGTTAAGTTAATCGCCACGGGTTGCTTGGTCTGCGCCATTATTTTTTGTTGCTCAATAGTTTCTAACAAACATCTGTCAAGTTGAGCGCCTAAGGATAACAATTCAATAAAGGGCATAAACTCCGCGGCACTCACTATCTTATCGTCAATGCTTAATCGACAATATAGCTCCCGTTGAATAACCTCCTCAGAGTGCATATCACTTACAGATTGCCATTGAAACATAAACTGATTATTGTTTATTGCGCTTTCCAGCTTAGTACGCCATTGCTCTCTGCTATATTTTTGCGGTTGCTGTGCATCAATCCAATGGCTGACTTTGCCTTCCTTAAGAGCTTGTTGTAAGGCATTATCTGACTGAGACAACAAATCAGAAGGCTGCATGTTATCAATACGTTGGCTTACCCCCAAGGCAAACCTAGTGTTGGCATTACAACCGGCCTTGGAAATTTCCTGATTGATAATCCTGATCAGCGTTTGTAAATAACGTTCGATTTGGTGATGTTCTGCTTTAGTAAGCAAAAATGCGAACTCAGTATTGGCTATCCTAGCGATGACACCTTCAGCAATATCGGGTAATTCCGCCATCATCCTTTCAGAGAGCACCTTAATGATTTGATCTCGACCTTGATAACCGTATTTACTATGGATGTCTTCTAGCCAATCGAATTTAGCTAAAATAAGCCCTCCAAATCCCGGCTCATTTAACCAATTATTAATTTGCGCAGATAGGTACTGGCGATTAGGTAACTGTGAAACCTGATCAATCAGTTTATCTTCTTTGAGCGTAGTGACTTGTTGATCTAACGTAAGGAACACCTGCTTTAATTGACCAGACATTGAATTAATCGCAGTGACCACGTCCTTTAATTCTGTGGTTTGCGGTAAAGCGATATCCTCCCCAAAATTTCGCTGCCCGAGTTGCTTAGCCTGTAGTGCAATGTCGTGTAAGGGTTTTAAAATACGATTTAATCTAAACCTGAGCATAAATATGCTTATGATAAACAACAATGACAAAATCATGATTGTATCGTTCATGATCCTCCAAAGTTGCTGATAACCTAAAGCAGGGTGAGCCTCGACTTCAAGGGTAGCCAATTGCATCCAACCAGAAGTAATAACACTTTCCTTTTTTTGTACACCAAATACTTGCAAATTAATGAGCCATTGGGGAACACCTTCAATAACAACCGGATTTTCCCAGGTTTGTTGCTTGCCATCCGCTAACCACTTTAAGGTGACTTTACGATAGAATCCCCCTTCGAATATTACATTAATCAAAGTTTCCGCAGATACCATATCCCCCGTTTCTATATGGGGTTGTAACATTAATCCTAAGGAGGTCATGGTGTTATTAAGGTCAGACTGCATTTGCTGACGCATAAAGTCACGGGTTTGCGTAAACTGAAAATAAACTAAACTGATCATGACCAGTAAAAAAAGGCCAAATAGAAGTGAGTTTATTTGTCTAAATAGGGTCATTGCTTTAAAACTCCAATTTAATCTTGGGTTGTTTGAGTTTTGCCGTGTTTATCCGCTGGCGCAAATCTTGCCACCGCTTAAGACGCGAAGAGTTTCCACTCAAAACACTTTGACCTCTTTCTTTATTTAGCCATAACTGACTAGCGTTAAAGCTGAATACAGGAATAAGATCATTACGTTCATTAGCTGGTTTGATTACACCATCTATATTATCTAAAATTAGGGGGATAGAAGCCGGTGTGTCGTAGTATGCAAGCACCATATGATATTGATTAAGGTGCACGGCTTTGACCATAGTAATTCTCATTTTTTCATCGGCTACACCCAACTCCAGCAAAGTAAAATATTTTGCAATTGAATAGTCTTCGCAATCTCCCCCGTTTACACCGATAAACTCAACAGGAGTAGCCCAATAATTATTCACCCCCCATAATTTAATATCGTCAATAAAATGGAAGGTATTGAAAAAGCGATTCACTTTTTCTAGATTGTCATTTTCTAACGCATTTGTGTCTGGAACCATTAAATTGAGCCAAGCATTACCGCGTTTGGCAGCCCGTTCGCCGTAGCTTTGCTTTAAGGCTTCCACAATTTTGGGACCATCTAATGCTGTTATTTGATCGGCATAAAGCGCAGACAAAAAGGTCATACTTAGGAATAATATGTGAACTGGCTTTTTCAATAACGTCCTTGTTATAAAACTGCTGCTCCTCATATTACTCCCTAATTATCACTGGACTTGGTCAACCATATAGATAGTCCAAAGCATTTCATCCACAGTCACTGTTTTGCTTAACTCAGCGATAATACGCCTATTCGTTTCGTGTGCAGCGGCTGTATCTCTATTATCAGCCAGACGCTCAAAACCGTAACCAATGGAGGAAACTCGCTCAGGGGATATTTTAAAATCATTGACCAAAACCGATGCAACGGCTTTTGCTCGATTTTCGGATAACACTTGGTTATGGGCTGCACTCCCTACTTTACTGGTATGCCCCTCAATAAATACTTTCAGGTCCTGCTTTTCTGCGAGCATTTCTGCTATCTGCTGAATTTTCGGAATGGCTGTAGACGGCAACATATAAGAATCATGAGCAAATTTAATATCCACTTTAAGAGGAACGATATGACTGGTTTTTGCACCACAACCGTAGTTATCAATTATCGCACCCACTATAGTATTCGCACATTTATCCCGGGCTTCAATGACCCCATCCCGATCGTAATCATTTAAGTCTTGTAACTGTTTAACACTAGGCTCCAATTTAACTATGCTGTTGCCAGCACAACCTACAAGCAACCAAGCTCCACAAAGTAATAAAGATACTTTTTTTGCTGAAAAAACCTTAGAAACCGGTAAATTATCCAGATTTGGTTTAGTGCTCATAATCATGTTCTCCTTGCCATGCTGTGGAACGAGTGACCCGCAACGATTCCAGTAATTGTCCAGTTACATTCAACAATCTGTATCTGGCAATCAATTCGTCGAAATTGGCATCTAAATAATCTTTACGTGCCTGAAACAACTCATTTTCTGTATCTAACAAGTCGAGTAGGTTTCTTTGCCCCAAACTAAATTGTTGTTGATAGGCCTCTTGGGTTTCTTTTGAAGTAACTACATGTTGTTGAAGGTATTGTTTTTGTAATCCCAACATTTCATAGGCATTCCAGGCTAAGCGAAAACTCTCAGTGACCTCACGATGAGCACGGTAATTTATTTCTTGTGCTTCTGAAGTTTTATAGGCCGCTCCGCGCTCTAGAGCCACATCTTTGCCTCCTGAATAGAGGTTATAACGCATACGTACCATCACGCTTAAATCATTACGATGGCCACCAACATCTGCGCCGGTTCGATTAAAACCGTCTTCACCGGCGATGTCATTGTCGGCATTTGCAGCCACTTCAAGAGACAATTTGGGATAATAATTGGCTTTAACCGAACCACTATAGGCGCGCGCCGCTTGAATATCTTTTTGGGCAGATTTGATAATAGGGTGACGTTCTATTGCAAAGCGCAATCCACTGGCACTGTCGGTTGGTAACATATCAGCATCTGGTACCGGCATAACTAAATCATCTGGCATAATGTTAGTGACGCTAATAAATTCTGCGCGAGCATCTTCATGGTTATTACGGGCGGCAATTAAATTTGACTGGGCGCGAGCTAAACGACCCGTTACTTGAGACAGATCCGCTATGCTGCCCATTCCAGAATCAGTACGTTCCTTTATCTGACCATAAATTTCTTTATGCGAATCGACGTTTTTTTCGGATAAAGTGACTAATTGCTGGGTTTTTAAATAATTTAAATAGACCTGACTCACTGACAACGCCAAATCTTCAGCTGTACTGACTAAGGTCCACTGTTCAGCACTGGCTTCAAACTTGGTACGTTTAACTTCGTGACTAGTGAACATGCCATCAAACAGCATTTGCTGTATGCTGACACCAAACTCGCCTCTTCCAAGTTCGGTTTCACCATCATCAAACCCCAAATCCGATAAGCGGTTTCCGGGGGTATTAGTGTATTCGTATCCATATCCGGCAGTAATGTCGACTGTTGGTAAATACCCAGCTGAGGCGCGATTCACATCTTCTTCTTTTGATTTGAAACGAGCAAACGCCTGACGAATATCAGGGTGAGTATCCAATGAAAGGGCTACTGTTTGTTCTAAGCTTTGTGCATGTAGTCCTTTTGCGGACATTGCAAACAGGCACAACGAGCAGAGTGCTACTGTTATACGCATAGTGATTTACCTTTTGTCATAAAAAATTCCTTGTTTTTGTTCTATTAGTGAAATGACTTGTACGTTATCGTTCCCTAAGTGCGGCTTCATTAGCCCGCAATAGTGGATTTAATATATATTCTAAAATGGTACGTTTACCTGTTATCACGTCTACGTTTGTCATCATTCCCGGAATAATTGGCATCTCTTCTTGGTTTTTGTTTTTAATGCTTGAAGCGTCAGTACGGACACGAATCACATAAAAACTATTCCCCTCTTCATCTTGGGTGGTATCGGCACTAATATGTTCAACTGTACCAGTTAATCCCCCGTAACGGGTAAAATCATACGCAGTTATTTTAACTACTGCGGGTAATCCTGGGTAGATAAATCCAATATCTCTAGGTTTAATTTTAGCTTCCACCATTAACCTGTCTTCAGTAGGGACAATTTCCGCTATGGTTTGGCCTGGTTTTATCACTCCACCTAATGTATTGATATGTATAGTTTTCACTGTACCAACTACTGGCGATAGAATTAAGGCCTTAGTAACTTTGTCCTGTGCACTGACTTGAGATTCGTTAATGCGTGAGAGTTTATTTTGTAATTCATTCAGTTTTGCCCTTACTTCATTGCGGTAAGACAATACCGTTTCGCGGCGGTTTAATATTGCTTCTTGTAAAGCCGATTTTAATTGCGGGGTTAACAATCGCACACCGTCTAGCTCACCTTTAAGATCATTGACTATGCGTTCTAATTTATACAATTCAATTTTTGACACTATGCCTTTTTCAGCAAGAGGTGTTGTTAAGGCTAGTTCTTTTTTTGCCAAGTTTAAGCTGATCCCTAGCGTATTGATTTTAGATTCGAGCTCCGTTATTTCCTGCTCTTTTTGTTGAATTTGTTGACCTTGGATGGCTAACTGATTGATTAAATTATCTAATCTGCCAGAATATTCTTCTTGTTGTTCCCGCACCATAAATTCTGCATTGAGATTTAAGTCTTCAGGATAGACAGGGACTTTTTTAGTGATTTCAATTTGCAACCTCCAGTCGTCGCTATTTCCCACCAAGATACTGGAAATTTCGGCCCTTAAACGAATAATATTAGCCCGCAAACTGTCAACCTCTTGTTTTTGTTCCGCAAAATCTGAACGAAAACGGGTGTCATCAATTCTGGCTATAGGTTGATCTTTGGTTACTGGCATACCTTCTTGTACAAACCATTGTTGCAAAACGCCGCCATCTAAACTTTGTATAATTTGCACTTGGGAGGAGGGGATCACTTTGCCCATTCCAGAGGTCACCTGATCTAATGCAGAAAAGTAAGCCCAAACAATAAAACTAACTAATAAACCAGCCATAGACCAGATGATTAAACGATGCAAACTAGGCACTTCAGTTAACATTGCACCGTATACATCGTCGGCCATTTCCAAGTCTTTTTGGCTCACCTTCATAAGTTGGCCGCCGCTTTGTTTTTACCGTCTTTAAGTTTCTGCAAGACCTCGTCTTTAGGTCCGTCTATCACTAATCTACCTTTCTCTAAAACGATAATCCTATCCACTAAGGTCAATAATTCCATTTTGTGAGTAATTAATAATAAAGTTCGGTCTGTCGCAGTGGCACTAATAGATTTAATAAATTGTTGTTCGGCCCGAGCATCTAAGCTGGCTGTTGGTTCATCTAACAACAAAATTTGCGGTGCATTTAGAATCGCACGAGCCAGAGCAATCGACTGGCGCTGTCCGCGAGATAAGTTATTACCACTTTCACCTACTTGTTGATCAAGCCCCTGAGTTTCGTGATCGGTAAAGGCATTCACCCCTGATTGTTGTACCGCTCTAATAAGCTGATATTCAGTGACTTGTTTGGTACCAAATAAAATATTGTCACGAATAGTGCCATGAAATAAGATGATATCTTGAGGTAAATAACCAATATTTCGGCGTAGATCACTAGGGTGTATCTGCTGATGATTTAATCCATCAAAGCGAAGATTCCCAGAACTAGGTTGATACAAACCCAACAATAATTTTGCTAAGGTTGTTTTACCTGAACCATTGCGTCCAATTATGGCGATTTTTTCACCTGGCTTGATATCCAACGACATAGGATGCAAGGCTGCGTTTTTAGTATCAGGGTAGGTGAAACTGACATTTTCACCACTAATATTACCAGACAGTTTAGGGCGACTTGCGAGATGGGCTTTGTCTTCGAACTCTCCTTCTTGTTCCATTAAACTATCGAGCTGCCTTAAAGCACTAACGGTTTGATTTGAACGTGTCATTAAACCAGCAAGTTTGGCAACAGGTGAAATGGCACGCCCTGTTAACATCACCGCGGCTATTATCCCCCCCATAGAAATCAGATTATCTGCTACTCGATAAACCCCCAATACCACTACACCAATGACTGAAATCTGCACGATAAAACTTGCAAAGTTGATCACCGAATTAGTGATCATTTTAGATTTAAGTAACCAACTGGAAGTATGGCCGATCATCTGTTGCCAGGCATTTTGTACTACACCTTCAGCACCGTTGGCCTTAATTGATTCTAACGCGCCCAAACACTCAATTAAGTGGCCATGGCGTAGACTTGAAAACTTATTACTTTCTTCAATTGCTGCCCTTAACTTAGGTTGCGTCATAATGGTGTAACCAATAATGAGTACAGAAGCAACAATTGGAAATAAAACTAAATCACCTGCCACTAACCAGATACAAAACATAAATAACAATGCAAAGGGCAAGTCCACTAAAGCGGTAATGGTTGCCGAAGAGAAAAACTCTCTCACGTTGTCAAACTCAGTGATTTGTTTCGCCATGCCCCCAATACTTGGAGCACGTTTCTCCAATGGAATACCCACAACTTTTGCAAACAATTTGGAAGAAACTTCTATATCAACTTTTTTCCCTGCCACATCAATTAAATAACCTCTTAATTGTTTCAATATAAAGTCAAATATGTAAGCTACACCTGCGCCAATGGCCAAAATCCATAGAGACTCAAAGGCTAGATTGGGAACTACTTTATCGTAGATATTCATTACAAAAAGTGGTGAAACTAAAGCAAAAATATTCACCATAATAGATGCAATAATCACATCTCGATAAATTGGTGTTGCGCTTTTAACGTGTTGCCATAACCAATGTTTTTTCGAGTCATTGATATACACATCAAAATTTCTATCGCCACGATATTGCTGCTTGATAAGAAACAAATAACCAACAAAATTAGACTCTAGTTCTTCAATGGTAAGTTGTTCCTCGCCACCCGTTTCAGGCAAGGTAACTATAGCTTTATTTTCTTCTATATTGAGCTCTTGTAACACACAAGCTTGTTTGTCTTTGAGCATCAAAATGCAAGGCAGTAGCATTGAAGGTAATTCGTTTAACCCTTTCCTAACTAACTTTGCACTAAGGCCAGCTCGCGAAGCCGCTTGGGGTAAAAGTTCGGGGGTCAGGTGACTACCAGTAAGAGGAAGTCCAGCCGTTAACGCCTCGGCAGAACATGGATCGCCAAAGTGTTCGGTTAATAACACTAAACTGTCTAATAAAGGATCTGAAGTTAAACGCTGTGATGCGTTTATTGTCCATTGAGTAGATGGTTGCACCGAGGATTGCACTTAGTTTTAGATTCCTTAAAACAAAACACAGCAAACATAACACAATCAATTAAAATATGACTGTGTTATGCAAAATTGTACATTAAAAGAATCCTACTATAACAACTCCGCCGAGTCGAATTCAGCAATAGGTGCATTTGTAGCTGCAGCCTGATCACTTATTATGGTGCCGCCTCCCTCCAATAACCCATTAGTCACGGTTGCCGAAGAACTGAACTCTTGGTCGCTCTGCTCTTTCGACAATACCTTAGCGTCATCTAAAGGTGAATCTTTTAATGAACTGGTAAGCTCAATATTGACTTTAGAAGGGTTATCTTCTCCGATTGCTGCTAAATATGTCTCAAGACCGTCAGTGTTAGCTTCGGTTAATATATCGTCTAAACCGTCTAAGTCTGGTGAGAATTTAAAGGTAGATTTATCTGTATTTATTAAAGATTCTGAATCAAAATCAGTGTCTATTAAACCACTTGTTTCATCAAAAAATGCTGACATACCTTTAGCCAAGGTTGTGACTGGTGCAACAATTTCAATGGATAAATCGGCAGTAGAAGTTTCAGAGTTAAGTGAATCCCCGTCTTGGATTGTGTACGTAAATTCTAACTCAAGGTTGCCTTCACTATTTACAGGGATACCATCTGCAGTAATATCTGCTAACGTCAACCCGTCTTTTTCAACGAAGCTATACCCTCCGTTGATTTCCATAAATAAGCTACCAAACTCAGTTACAATTTCGATAGGGTTGCTAGACGTATTGCTCACATTTAATAGATACACTCCCCCCGAATATTCAACCTGCGTAACGGCCGGGGACCCAGAACCATCCGATCCAAAATCGTCTCGAACATCTGATGAGCTACCTCCCCTAGCTAAACCAGTAACATTCCCTGTGACAGTCCTAGGCTCACCTGCTGTAAATACAAACGAACTCGCATCATCATTAGCGGTAGGAGCATTCGTTTCAACTGCTATGGATACTGTGGCTGTATCAATATCAATGCCATCGCTAAGAGTATATTCAAAAGTCAACTCAGGTGAACCTCCGAGGAAACCTTTATTTTCATAGGTAAAGTCTCCATCGGCATTGATTTGCAATATACCATTGTCTCTAACACCATCGAATACCACACCGACTGTTGACGTAACGGCAGCAACTACTCCATCAATGATCGTAAAAGTCGCAAAACCAGTAGTAGGATTAATTGCTAATTCAACATTATCAATATGCGTAACACTTAACGCAGCACCATCACCACCGTCGGTGTCAATTAGACCATCGCCATCATTATTCGTAATGATATTACCGCTCACTGTTAGCCCTTCATCTACGCTAAATGTATCGTCCTCGGCAACAGGTGGTAAATTCAAATTAGCCACATTCACTGTCACCGTGGCGGTATCGGTGTCGCCGTCTGCA
>TARA_R110000751_G_scaffold24144_2_pt1 | contig 132581 bp, 123 predicted proteins | sample TARA_R110000751 | Tara Oceans TARA_R110000751 (sample SAMEA4398001) | marine metagenome | biome: Polar Biome; feature: [MES] marine water layer (ENVO:01000295) within the mesopelagic zone...; material: water (ENVO:00002006), including particulate matter (ENVO:01000060) such... | reverse complement strand
AACCTAAATCCAGTGCGTCTACCAATTCCGCCACATCCGCGATGGCCGGTTCCTAACCGAGCCTGCGGGGCGTATCAACAGGAAACACCACGCGCACGGGATTTCAGGCTATTTCGCCGTGCAGGGCGCTCAAAATGTCCGGCACATGCCGCTGCAGGTCCTCTGAAATCAGGCCAGCACCGACACGCCGGCCTGCTTCACCATGCACCCATGCGGCCATCGCAGCAGCCTCCAGCGTTGGCATGCCCTGCGCCATGAGGCCGGCAATCAAACCGGCCAATACATCACCCGAACCGGCCGTCGCCAGCCACGGCGTAGCGTGCGTGTTCACGATCGCCCTGCCATCAGGCGCCGCAATCACCGTATCGGCGCCCTTGAGCAGAACAACGCAACCCGCCTCTTTTGCTGCGCGGCGCGCCGTTTCGATCTTGTTGATGCCGTCATCCTGCGCGTAGCCAAACAGCCGGTGGAACTCGCCAGCATGCGGCGTGACGATGTCGTCGGGCCTGAGCCGCTTGAAGAGCGCGCTCTGGGACCCTTCAAAGACAGTCAATGCATCAGCGTCCAGCACGGCGCGGGCTTTGGACTTCAGGATCGTTTCAACATTTGCGCGCGTCGCCGGGGTCACACCGGCTGCCGGACCGACAATCATGACATTCGAAGACTGCGCCGCCGATTCCAGGTCAACGGCATCATTGATCGGTTGCAGCATGATCGCCGTCAGATGGCTGGCATTCACTGTTACCGCTCCGGGCGGCGACAGAACCGTGACCAGGCCTGCCCCGACGCGCAGACCTGCCATGGCAGCCAGGCGTGCCGCGCCGGTCATCGACGCGGGTCCGCTGACGACTTTCAGATGTCCGCGCGCATGCTTGTAGATGACCTGACCGGGGCGCGGCATGAGGGGCGCCCACAGCATCGGGCTGTTCTCGACGGCAAGCGTTTGCACCGGAACACCAATATCAGCTGCGGCGACGAGGCCGCAAAAAGCGGACGCCGGCTGCAAGACGTGAGCCGGGCGCAGGCCCGCAAATGTGATCGTTCCCTCGGCGCGGAAACAGGGACCAAGCAGCTTTGCCGTCAATCCATCAATGCCCGAAGGCACATCAACCGACACAACCCGGCCGCCGCGTTCAGCCAGAGCGGCGGCAACGCCGTCCAATGGACGAGACAAGCCTCCGCCGAACAGGGCGTCCAGGACAATCGCGTGGGGGGCCTCAAGGGCCGCGTCGAGGGGATGGATTTCGCCTTCCCACAAGGCCGCCGCCTTGGCGGCATCACCTGTCAGGCTTGCCCTGTCATGTGTGCAATAGACTTCGACCTCTCGCCACAGCTTTGAAAGCTGCGCGGCAGCAACAAAACCATCGCCGCCATTGCCGCCTGGTCCGCACAGGACCTGGACCTTTCCGGCCGGCCAGCGCGCATGAAGAAACTCTGCGACCGCATTACCTGCGCGCGTCATCACGTCAAAACTGGCTGTGCCTGTTGCGAAAACCGCCTGCTCAGCAGCGGTCATTTCCTGCGGTGTAATAATCGGTCTGCCCATGGGGCGACCTCATAACACGCGTGTTGCGGATTCGCTTCCATATTCAGCAACACGAAGTGCAGTTGGCGAGCGCTGAACTTGCGTGACCGAACAATGACCGGGGCGAAATACGACAACCCTCGGATCCGGTTCGATCATGCCGACCAGCGCGTTGATCGCCACAAAGTGAGAAAACACGACCGTGTCATCGGGCAAGCTGGTGACAAAATCGAGCATCGCTTTGCGCCAGCCCTGGAAGTCGTGAGAGCCGCCCTGCCAGTCACCGCCCATCAGGGTGCGAAGCCACAGGACGCGGTCCTCCACATCATCTGGCGTGTCGATCTCGGAAACTTCGGGTGCAACTCTCGCCACAAGCCCCATTCGCTGCTCGAACGGCAGAGCCGTTTCGCGGCAACGCAGCATCGGACTGGAAATGGCCGACTTCGCGCCCAGGTTCGCCAGCGTTGCGGCGACAGCCTCTGCCTGCTTCTTGCCAAGATCGCTCAAACCCGGATCGGGGTGGTCGCCCCATCCAGCCGCGGCCTCGCCGTGCCTCACAAGAAAGATCATGCCGCGACCCGGGCGAGGTCAGGGTCCAGACCAATCTCCTCGGCTATCAGCCCCCGATCTGCGCACACTTCGAGCGCGTGATGGTAGGCTACCGGCGCGGCGATGTTCAATCGCGCCCGGGCAGCATCAAGCGGCTCATGCAGCAGCGCAATGATGTCTTGCCGCACGATTCGCGCCGCGGCCGCGCCGTTTCGCTTGCCTTCCCGGAAGCAATCCATGACCCGCGCTTCTTTCGGCACGCTCTTCATGATCTGACGGCACCCCATGTAGGAGATGAATATCACGCCCAATCCGGGATTCTGACTGTAGGTGAATGCCAGCAGGCTTGCTTCGCCCAGCGCATCCCGCCCATAGCCGGACAAGACGTGAAACAGGTCATGCGTGTCACGCAGCCGGTTTCCGAACCAGTAATAGTCGTCATCAAAATCACGAACGGCGCCGTTGAATTTCTCGCTTTCCTCGACCAGTCCCTGCGCTGACAGGCCTTCGCGCTCCATGAAATCAATATAGGCGCGGCCAACAGTGCCTTCGGGCAATGCCCGGATCCACTCATGATCGTCCAGCAAAGGCGGCAGGTATTCCTTCTTGGCGAGGAGAGCCTGCCCCTCTTTGCTCTGCGCGAATGCGTCAAAGTTCTTCTGGAACGAACGCCCATTCAACGCTTCGATGATGTGGAACACCTGTTCTGTATCTTCTTTGTCGGCGATCAGCTTCTGCATGTGTTTCCACGCAGTCAGCGGGCTGAACTTCGCAGGACGGCGATCAGGATGAACAAACACTTCGGTCATGACTTATGGCTTTCGCTGTAACGGCTGCCTATTCGTACCATAGGGCACCGAACATTAAAAGTGACGCGGGCGTCATATATTATGCGTCGCAACCGCCCACCCGGTGGTCAATTTTGGGGCGCTGGTGCCCATTATTTGACCACCCCTCCTGATCGCACGACCCTTTCCGCATCTAGCGCTCGCCTCACAGCGAGAGTACGCCTACCCAAAATTCAATATCAAATTCAGCGGCTGGGAGAACATGGGCCATGAAAAAAATCGAAGCGATCATCAAGCCATTCAAACTGGACGACGTGAAAGAAGCGCTGCAGGAAATCGGCCTGCAGGGCATGACCGTGATTGAGGCCAAAGGGTTCGGTCGCCAGCGTGGACACACCGAACTGTATCGCGGTGCCGAATATGTCGTCGACTTCCTGCCCAAGCTCAAGATCGAGATCGTGCTGGCCGACGGCGCGGTCGAAGGTGCCGTGGAAGCCATCAAGAAAGCCGCACACACCGACAAGATTGGCGACGGCAAGATCTTCGTTTCGGAGGTTCTCGAAGCCGTACGCATCCGTACGGGAGAAACGGGCGACGCCGCGCTTTAATCCTGCAATAAGAAAATTCTCGACTCAGCAAAACACACTCCTGGAGGGCAAATCCAATGGCTGACAAGCTAATCCAAATGATGAAGGACGAGGACGTACAGTACGTCGATCTTCGTTTCACCGACCCGCGCGGCAAGATGCAGCACGTAACGTTCCACAAAGGCATGGTTGAAGACGATTTCTTCTCCGAAGGCCAGATGTTCGACGGCTCATCGGTTGCTGGCTGGAAAACCATCAACGAGTCCGACATGCTGCTGCTGCCTGATCAGGACACGGCAATGATCGACCCATTCTTCCAGCAAACCACGCTGGCGGTTATGTGTGACGTTCTCGATCCGATCACAGGCCAGCCTTATAATCGTGATCCGCGCACGACTGCCAAGAAAGCCGAAGCCTACGTGAAGGCCTCAGGCGTCGGCGACACGGTATTTTTTGGACCGGAAGCAGAATTCTTTGTGTTTGACGACGTCCGTTGGTCAGTTCAACCGCACAAGACCGGCTACAGCTTCGATTCAACCGAGCTGCCGATCAATACGGACAAGGACTACCCGATGGGCAATATGGGCCACCGCCCAGGCCCTAAGGGCGGCTATTTCCCCGTCCCGCCAATCGACTCCGAACAGGATATGCGCGGCGAAATGCTGTCGATCATGGGTGATATCGGCCTTGAGCCGGAAAAGCATCACCACGAAGTGGCGCCAGCCCAGCACGAACTTGGCCTCAAATTCTCGACGCTGACCGTGATGGCCGACCGCCTGCAGCTTTATAAGTACGTCGTTCACAACGTGGCGGCGTCTTACGGCAAGACGGCGACCTTCATGCCCAAGCCCATGTTCGCAGACAACGGCTCCGGCATGCACGTCCACCAGTCCATCTGGAACGGCGGTAAGCCTCTGTTCGCCGGCGATAAATATGCCGGTCTGTCCGACATGTGCCTCTACTACATTGGCGGCATCATCAAGCACGCCAAGGCGCTCAACGCGATCACCAACCCGTCGACCAATAGCTACAAGCGCCTGGTCCCCGGCTATGAGGCACCCGTCATGCTGGCCTATTCGGCACGCAACCGTTCGGCGTCTATCCGCATTCCATTCGGTTCCAATCCGAAAGCCAAGCGCATCGAAACACGCTTCCCGGATCCGGCGGCAAACCCCTATCTGGCTTTTGCAGCCCTGCTCATGGCTGGCCTCGACGGCATTGAGAACAAGATCCACCCAGGCGACGCCATGGACAAGGATCTCTACGACTTGCCACCAGAAGAAGCCAAAGCCATCCCGCAGGTGTGTGGTTCACTACGCGAAGCGCTCGCAGCGCTTGATGCAGACCGCAAGTTCCTCACCAAGGGCGGTGTGTTCGACGACGATCAAATCGATGCGTACATCGAATTGAAGATGGAAGAGAACATGCGCTACGAACTTCACCCTCACCCGGTGGAATTTGAAATGTACTACAAGGTTTAAGGGCCGAATTGCTCTCTGAAGCCTGAGGGGCCGGTATCTTTGGATGCCGGCCTCACTTTATTCAGTCTCACGTTTATCGGCCTGGAAACGAAAAAGCCCCGGATCATCGATCCGGGGCTTTTGGTTTTGTATTCCTGAATAGATCAGCCGGCTTCAGGCTGGCTCTTCTTGGCGTGAACGTAGAGCGGCTCGGCATTGCCCTCGACCACTTCGCCATTGATGACGACTTCTTCGACGCCGCGCAGGTTTGGCAATTCAAACATCGTGTCGAGCAGGATCGATTCCATAATCGAGCGCAGTCCCCGGGCGCCCGTCTTGCGACCGATGGCACGGCGCGCGACGCTGGTCAGCGCTTCTGGCGTGAACGTCAGGGAGACGTTCTCCATGTCGAACAGCTTCTGGTACTGCTTGAGCAGTGCATTTTTAGGCTGCGTCAGAATCTCGATCAGAGCTTTCTCATCGAGGTCTTCGAGCGTTGCGATGACTGGCAGACGACCGATGAATTCAGGGATCAGACCAAAGCGCTGAAGGTCTTCCGGCTCGGTGCTGCGCAGGATTTCGCCCACGCCGCGCGCTTCCGGATCCTTCAGCGACGCGCCAAAGCCGATCGACGCATTGTCGCCACGGGATGAAATGATCTTGTCGAGCCCGGCAAAGGCACCGCCAACGATGAACAGGATGTTGGTCGTGTCCACCTGCAGGAATTCCTGCTGTGGATGCTTGCGCCCCCCCTGTGGCGGCACAGCCGCTACCGTGCCCTCCATGATCTTCAGCAGCGCCTGCTGGACACCCTCGCCCGACACGTCACGCGTGATGGATGGATTGTCCGACTTGCGCGAAATCTTGTCGATCTCATCAATATAGACGATGCCGCGCTGGGCGCGCTCGACGTTGTAGTCAGCCGATTGCAGCAGTTTCAGTACGATGTTCTCGACATCCTCACCGACATAGCCAGCTTCCGTCAGCGTCGTCGCATCGGCCATGGTGAACGGCACATCCAGGATGCGCGCCAGCGTCTGGGCCAGCAGCGTCTTGCCGCAACCCGTCGGGCCGACCAGCATGATGTTGGACTTCGACAGTTCGACGCCGTCGGTCTTGCCTGCGTGCGACAGGCGTTTGTAATGGTTGTGCACCGCCACCGACAGGATGCGTTTCGCATGGCGTTGGCCAATAACGTAATCATCCAGCACGTCGCAGATTTCCTGCGGGGTCGGCACGCCTTCGCGTGACCGGACCATGGCCGTTTTGTTTTCTTCGCGGATAATATCCATGCACAGTTCGACGCATTCGTCGCAGATGAACACCGTAGGTCCAGCGATCAGCTTTTTAACTTCGTGCTGGCTCTTTCCACAGAAAGAGCAATAGAGCGTATTCTTTGAATCGCCTGAGCCGTTTTGCTTGGTCATGCCGTCCTCAATGCCGGGTAAGGTTTAACGGGGCCTTTAAGCGCCCTCACCCGGTTTCTTAATATGACAATAAGGGTCATGGCCCACCCTGCAAGAGGCGGGCCGCAATTGTTGGGGAGCCCTCGCCGCCTATTTTTCGTCCTCGACGTCGCGGCGTTCAAACACCTTGTCGACAATACCAAACTCGACAGCTTCTTCGGCGGTCAGGAATGTGTCGCGATCAAGTTTACGCTCGATCACGTCATATTCCTGGCCGGTGTGCTTGACGTAAATGTTATTCAAACGGCGCTTCAGGTCGATGATATCCTGCGCATGACGCTCGATATCTGTAGCAACGCCTGAGTATCCGCCCGATGGCTGGTGTAGCATGACGCGCGCGTTAGGCAGGCAGGTCCGCATGTCTTTTTCGCCGGCAGCGAGCAGAAGCGAGCCCATGCTAGCTGCCTGGCCGAAGCAAACAGTCGAGATCGGGCAACGGATATATTGCATCGTATCGTAGATCGCGAGGCCGGACGTGACGTATCCACCCGGGCTGTTGATATACATTGCGATGTCTTTTTTCGGATTTTCCGACTCAAGAAACAGCAGCTGTGAGGTGATAAGCGCGGCCATGCCGTCATCAATTCCGCCTGTAACGAAGATGATTCGCTCTTTCAGGAGGCGTGAGAAGATATCAAACGCCCGCTCCCCCCGGCTGGTCTGTTCCACCACCATTGGAACAAGGTTGAGGGCAGTCTGGTACGAACTCGTCATGAAATCAGGCCTCGGGGCTGGCTGTCAGGAATCTCTATTCTGCCAGAACTGGCAGAACGACCTATATTTGTCCACGCGTGACTGACCGCAAGGGGCTTTGGGCTGTGGAATGCCTGCATCAGCGCCACGGCCATTCCGGCGCGCTGCTCGGCAGTGCTGCGTCCGGCGCCTTCATGAAAGCCAGATAGTCGGCATGTACGGTTTCCGATTGCAGGTCACGCAAAAGCATATGGTACCCCTCGGCATAATAAACCGTACGAACGCTTCCGGGCAGTTCCTTTGATGTGCGCTTCACACCGGCTGGCGGGATCACGAGATCGTTCGCGCCATATGACACCAGAGTGGGGAGACCTGTCGGCAACTGCCCAGCCCGCGCATGCGCCGTCTCCATCAGATTCACCACGCCATACACCTGATCGATGCGATTGAAGGGCTGCATCAGCGGATCGGCCCATGTCCGGCGCAACATCTCGATATTATCCGACGGCTGGATCTTCACCAGTCGCCTCGGCGGGCGCACGATCCAGCCCGGACGTGTGCGCGTAGAGGCCCACAGGCTGGCGCGATACAGCGGGTTCATCGCCCCCCAGCCGCGCAGGCCGGGCCCGGATGCAATGAGTCGGTCGGCCTGGGGCGCCCGGTCCGATCCGAAAGCGCTGATGGCCACCGCGCCGCCCATCGAAATCCCGACCACCGTGATCACTGCGTCAGGATGCATTGCCCGCGCTACATCGACAGCTGTGCGCAGATCGTCACGCATCAGTTCCTCATCCGGCCAGATTCCGCGTCCCGGTGACCGTCCGAAGCCGCGCTGGTCATAAGCATAGGTGGTCACACCATTGGTCGCCCAATAGGGCGCCGCCATGTGGAAGGCATTGGCATAGTCATTCATGCCATGAACGCCCACCACCACCAGTTCCTGCGACCCGGCATTTTCAGCCGGCCACACCGTAAGGCCCAGATGCGCACCGTCCGCAGAGACGAAAACGTTATTCTCAACATCGAAGCCAGGCGCGACAGGATCGATCATCAGTTGCGGCCCTTGTGTGATCGGATGGGTACAATTGGCCAGCATCACAGCAGCCAGCAGGAGCGTCAGGACTCCAAAGCCCCACGAACGGCGCGCCGCAGTTCCGGCAGCACGTCTGTTTCGAACCATGGATTGCGTCTCAGCCATGCCGTATTTCTCCAACTCGGATGAGGGGTAGTGAACACTTGCTCACTTGTAAAGGCCTGCCAGTTTCGCACCGTCTCTGTCAGAGATGTCCCGGCCCGCTTTCCCAGATGCCATTTCTGCGCATACGCCCCGATCAGGATCGTCACCCTGACATTCGGCAATCGCGACAGCAGACCCTCACGCCATGTCGCCGCACAACGCTTCATCGGTGGCCGGTCGCCGCCCTTGGCGTCATGACCCGGGAAACAGAATCCCATCGGCACAATCGCCACCCGCGAGGCATCGTAGAATTCATCGGCCGACACATCCATCCAGTCACGCAAGCGCATCCCGGAGGGATCATTGAAAGGCGTCCCGGTTACGTCTGCCAGGTTGCCCGGCGCCTGCCCCGCCACCAGCACACGCGCTGAATGGCTCGCCTGCAGCACGGGGTTTGGCGCGCGCGACATCTCATGTTCGCACAACCGACACGCGCGAATGCGATCAAGATAGGGTTTGAGATCGTCGGCCATGACGCCATAATCGGGCATTCCAATTCCGCTGGAAAGGCCACCTCCTCATGCCTAACGCAATTGTCAGAACAATCGACCCGCGCGCCCGAGACCTTGGTGGCGGATTTCACGTCCGCCGCGTGTTGCCGTTCCATGCGCACAAGACGGTCGGGCCGTTCATTTTCTTCGACCATTTCGGCCCTGTTGAATACGCGCCGGGCGACGGGTTTGACGTTCGCCCACATCCGCATATCGGGCTCGCCACAGTGACCTACCTGTTCGAAGGCGCAATCCGTCACCAGGACAGCCTCGGGTCAGACCTTGTCATCCGCCCCGGTGCCGTGAACTGGATGACCGCCGGGCACGGCATCGTCCATTCCGAGCGCACCCCTGCACCGGAACGCGAAGCTGGCCAGAGCATGCACGGCCTGCAAACCTGGGTCGCCCTGCCCCGCGATCACGAAGACATGCCTCCCTCCTTCATTCATCACGCGGCCGAATCGCTCCCGACCGTCACAATTGACGGCGCCGACATTCGCGTGCTCGCCGGCAAAGCATGGGGCCATCGCTCACCTGTCGATTTCCCGTCGCCTATTCTCTATGCCGCCATCGAAACGCCAGAGGGAGCCAACATGGTTCTTCCAGCCGACCTCGCCGAGGAGCGCGCACTCTATCTCGTGTCGGGCGGCGTCAAGGTCGACGGCAACCAGACAGGTGAAGGCGTCATGCTGGTTTTGGCCCCCGGCATCGACATTGCTGTGGAATTCATGCCCGGCACCAAGGCGGTCATTTGCGGCGGTGCCCCGCTGGATGGACCCCGAAATATCGACTGGAACTTCGTCGCATCGACAACAGGTCTGATTGATCAGGCAAAGCAGGACTGGAATGAATCCATCAGTTTGCGCGGGACAGAACGGTTTCCTCTGGTTCCCGGTGACGATACGGAATGGATACCCCTGCCCTGAATTCGCCACATTTGGTTGTGAGGCCCGCGATAGGCGATCTTCGGGAAGGGAGTTCGCCGCACACAAGACAATTGAGTCTCAGAGAGGGTGAATACATGAACTTCAAACTTATCGCCGGAGCAGCTGCATCGATCGCAATGCTCGCCGCTTGCGCAACACCAACCGTTGCAGAATCCGAAACCGCTTCAAGTCTTGACGCCGCATCGGCGGACGTCTCCGCTGAAGTTGCTGCTGACGCTGCTGACGTTGCGGTTGAAGCCGCTCCTGCTGCTGAAGTCGCTGAAGAAGCTGCTGTTGAGGCCGCTGTTGCCGCCGAAGTCGCGGAAGCCACTGATGACGCAACCGTCGCTGCAGAAGCTGCTGACGTTGCTGAAGACGCCGCTGACGTTGCTGCTGACGCTGCTGCCGATGCAACAGCCGCCGCTGCTGATGCAATGGAAGAAGCAGCTGAAGACGCAGCAGAAGAAGCTGTCGCTGCCGCTGAAAAAGCTGCAGAATAGTCTCTGACGGATATCAATCCGATTGAAGGCGGGCCCCAGCACTGGGGTCCGCCTTTTTTGAGCGCCCTACCCCGCCCGCGGCTTGAAGCCCGGCGCGGCCCATGCCAGACCCTTGGGCAATCCTAAACGACGCCCATTGGAGGGGCATTCATCCATGAAACATTTCGCACTCGCTGTGTCGCTTGTCGCGCTGGCCGCCTGTGGCGGTCCGAAGCAGGACGCGCCTGCTCCGGCGCCCGTCGTCGAGACGCCACCGGCCGAAGCCCTGCTTCTTCCGCTGCCGACCGACACGACAGCAGACATCAACGCCAAGGACCTCGCCGTGCGCGTGAAGACCCTGGCAGACGACACGTTCGAAGGTCGCGGTCCCGGCACGCCTGTCGGCGAAGCAGCCGCCGCCTGGATCGCTGCCGAAATGACGCGGGTCGGCCTTGAGCCTGGCGGCGACGATGGCACGTATTTCCAGAAGGTTGCCATGGTCAACCAGACGATCGATGCCGAACAATCCTACCTCACCTTCACTGCGCCAGACGGCACCGAAATGCCGACAGTCCTGAAGGAAGATTCAGTCATCTGGACCAAGCATCAGGACGCCGATGAGATTTCGTTCGCACCATCGGATGTGGTCTTCGTTGGTTATGGTGTCGTCGCGCCGGAATATGACTGGAACGACTACGCTGACCAGGACTACACGGGCAAGACAGTTGTCATCCTGGTGAACGATCCCGGTTTCGCCACAGGTGATGCAGAGCTCTTCAAGGGCAAGGCCATGACCTATTATGGTCGCTGGACGTACAAATTTGAAGAAGCCGCCCGCCAGGGCGCAGCCGCTGCGATCATCGTCCATGAAACCGAACCTGCAGCCTATGGCTGGGACGTCGTCAAGAACTCCTGGTCCGGCGCACAATCGGATCTTGTTCGCGCCGATGGCGGCGCAAACCGCGCGCAGGTCGAAGGCTGGATCACGCGCGACATGGCCGAAAAACTGTTCTCGACCGCAGGCATGGATTTCGAAGCGATGAAAACGGCTGCCAAAACGCGCGGCTTTCAGGCAGCCCCCCTCACCGGCGTAAAAGCGACCGGCGAGATCGTGCAAACGATCGACGAACTGGACAGCCGCAACGTGATCGGCATCCTGCCCGGGACGACCCAGCCTGATGAATATGTTCTGTATACGGCCCACTGGGATCACCTTGGCAAGAAAACCGGCGCCAAGACAGGCGCGCCCGGCGAAGACTTTTACGATGATCAGATTTTCAATGGCGCCGTTGACAACGCGACAGGCGTTTCAGCCCTTCTCGAACTGGCAGAAGCGTTTGCACAGGAGCCACACGAGCGCTCGATCATGTTCCTCTCGGTCACGCTCGAAGAGTCCGGCCTGCTCGGCTCGGAATATTTTGCCGAGAACCCAACCGTGCCGCTTAACAAGATCGTGGCCGGTCTGAACATGGACGGTGCACTGCCTGTTGGCCCAACCAACAACATGGTCGTTATCGGATACGGAGCATCAGAGCTTGAGGACCGCCTCGCGGAAATCCTGAAGGCTGACAACCGCGTTGTCACGCCGGACGGCAAGCCTGAGGCCGGATACTTCTACCGCTCTGACCACATCTCCCTCGCCAAGCGCGGCGTCCCGATGCTGTATGCAGATGGCGGCGACGACAAGGTTGATGGCGGCATCGCTGCTGGCAAGGCTGCAGCCGCAGCCTACACAGCCGAACGCTATCACAAGCCAATGGATGAATATTCCGACGACTGGGATCTTTCCGGTTTCGCGCAGGACATCCAGGCGCTCTACACCGTTGGTGAAGGCATCGCTGACTCCAGCGACTGGCCGACCTGGTATGCGGGCAATGAGTTCGAAGCCGCTCGCAAGGCATCCCTCGCGTCCGAATAGACGTAACTGAACAAACGGCTTAGTCCCGGATGGCCTTGATGGCCGTTCGGGACTATTTCATTCTGACGCCAGAAAGACGTTGCCATGCTCTCCTACCAACACGGCTATCACGCAGGTAACCGCGCCGACGTTCTCAAGCATGCCGTCCTGCATGCCCTGCTCGGACACATCACTTCTGCCGGAAAGCCGGTTCTCTATGTCGAGACTCATTCCGGCCGCGGCCGCTATGACCTGACCGGCGAACAGGCCCGCAAGGGTGGTGAAGCCGAAACCGGCATTCTCGCTTTGCATCGCGGCAAGCCACCACGCGCACTGAAGCCCTGGGTCAGCCATGTCGAGGATCGCGGCATGAATGATTATCCCGGCTCACCTGCACTCGCGCAGGCCTTGTTGCCACCATCGGCCCGCATGGTCTTTTTTGAAAAGCACCCCGCCGAACACGCGGCGCTGGCAAAGGCTGTCGGTGATGACCCCCGCGTTCAGGTCAAACATGCCGACGGCTACTCTGGCGCGCTGAAGCTGTCTCCTCGCAGCGGCGAGCAAATGGTCTGCTTCGTTGACCCGAGCTACGAGACCAGCCGCGATATCGACGCTCTGGCCTTGTGGACACCCCGCGCCCTGAAGCGCTGGCCCCAAGGCATCCTGATCCTCTGGTTGCCCCTCTTCCGCGATGGCCGTGAAGCGGAATTCGGGGAATATCTTTCCGGTCTGGATGACTGCGTCATCGCCGGTGCCAGGTGGCCGGTCGACGTGGACGACGAAAGCGCGCTTGAAGGCTCCGCCGTCGTGGCGTTCCGTGCGCCGTCTACTGCGAGCGACCCAAGCCACGCCATCGCTGCAGCGATCCAGTCATGGTGGTCCTCTCCGGCCTCCAGCGCATGACCCGCATCCTCCTGATCGGAGGAGGACACACGCACGTCGTGGCATTGCGCCGCCTTGCGGGGAACATGCCGACGGGTCTGGACCTGCATCTGGTCAGCCCGGAACCGACGACATCCTATAGCGGCCTGCTGCCGGGCCATATTGCCGGGCATTGGCCGCGCACTGCGCTAGAGATACCTCTTCCCCCCCTCTGCCACACCGCTGGCACCACCCTTCACACCACTCATGCCACATCATTGGACCCCGCCGCGCGCACCGTCGGATTGGGCGATGGACGCGTGCTGTCCTTCGACTATGCCTCACTCGACATTGGTGCGATTGCTGCCGTCGATGCGCCAGATAGCCTGAAATCTGCTGGCGTACCGGTAAAGCCGCTTGGTCATTTCGCTGACAAATGGGCGGCCTTCGTCTCCCAGGTACAGGCCCATGCCTGCCTGCCGCACGCAGTCGTCGTCGGGGCCGGAACGGCGGGCATCGAACTCGCTCTTTCCATGCAACACCGATTGAGCAATCTCGGTCTGTCAGAGCAGCCGACGGTTGCCATTATCGAACGCGGCTCGACGCTATTGCCGGGCGGCAACGCCTCCATAAGACGCCATCTAGAGACGGAACTGAAACGCGCGGGCGTGACCGTATTCAAAGCGGAACCTGTCGTGGATGCTGATGGGACTTCCGTTCAGCTTGGTTCAGGTCAAGTGGTGCTGGCCAGCTTCATTGCGCTCGCCACCGGTGCCCGCCCACATCCCTGGCTTTCAGATACGGGGCTCGACCTGCACGACGGATTCGTCTCTGTCGGTCCGACACTTCAATCGATCAGCCACCCGCACGTCTTCGCTTGCGGTGACACGGCACATCTTGGCTTCTCTCCCCGCCCCAAGGCAGGTGTCTTCGCCGTCCGTCAGGGGGAAACGCTCGCCGAACAGATCATGAGACTGGCTGGCAACCGTCCCCTCACCGAATACCGCCCCCAGGCCGACTATCTCAAACTGGTCAGCCTCGGCCGCCGCCGCGCCATCGCCGAAAAGTGGGGAATCGCCCTGAACCTGCCCGGACTCTGGGCGCTGAAGCGTCAAATAGACTCTGATTTTATGAAAGGAAATTGAGACTTTGAGCCATGTCCTGCGCCCGGCGAGTTCTCGCCGGGCGCAGGTTGCAGCTAGTTGGAAATCTCTTCTTTGACTTCCTTGGCAACATCCTGGACGACTTCACCACCAGCTTCGACGTCTTTGCCAACGCCTTCCACTGTGTTGCAGGCCGTCATGAACGGAACGTAGGACACGGCCAAAAGGGCAATCAGAACTTTCTTCATGGAACGCTTTCCTTCTTGAGCAAGCACATCATGATTACCCGTCCATTATGGCCCGGCAAGACAAAGTTTGGCGGCCTGCCAACACGCGACAAAAGCCACGTTAAGAAAGGGCAGACGCTGAATACCTGTTCCCTTTCGTCGCGACTCCCTGCTAAAGGACCCGCATGAAAACCGCCGTCATCGTCTTTCCCGGGTCCAACTGCGACCGGGACGCTCAGGATGCCCTTGCCCAGGTCACTGGCAAGGCGCCTGCCATGGTCTGGCACAAGGACGGAACCATTCCGGATGATACAGACCTCGTTATGGTTCCAGGCGGCTTCTCGTATGGAGACTACCTGCGGTGCGGCGCAATCGCCGGGAACTCTCCCGTCATCAAACAACTGACCGCACATGCAAAGCGTGGCGGATACGTTTTGGGCGTGTGCAATGGCTTCCAGATCCTGTGCGAAACGGGCCTCCTGCCTGGCGCGCTGATGCGGAATGCGTCGCTCCACTTCGTCTGCAAGCAGCAACGCCTGTCTGTGGAGAGCGCGAATACCGCGTTCACCAGCGCTTATGCTGGTCGTGATACGGTCACGTTCCCCATTGCCCATCACGATGGCAACTATTTTGCCGACCAGACAACGCTGGACCGTATCGAAGGAGACGGTCGTGTGACGTTCCGCTATGCTCAGGGCGAAAACCCGAACGGTGCAGCGCGCGACATCGCCGGCATCCTCAGCGAGAATGGCCGCGTCCTTGGCATGATGCCCCACCCTGAGCGCGCAGTAGGTGGCAACGAGGGCGGCCTTGATGGACTTGGCATTTTCGAAAGCCTCGTCAGCGCAGCTTGAGACTGCTGGTAAATCTGCGATCCTGCCGCTAATAAAGCCCGCATGATGACAGAAAACACCTATTCACCGGAAATTGCCCGGCGCCTATCCGAAGCCTCCGCCCTGCGCGAGTCCGGTCAAGTTGTCGAAGCTATTTCGGCCTACAAATCCGTGTTGGCAGAAGCGCCTGACCTGCCAGACAGCTGGTACAATCTGGGTTGGCTGCAGCGCCGCGCCGGAGAGCCGCGACTGGCCATTGAAGCCTATGACCGCGCACTCGGTTTGGGCATCAAGGATCCCGAAGAAGTGCATCTGAACAGGGGCGTTATCTTCGCCGACGACCTGAACGCACCTGATCTGGCTATCGAAGCGTACCGAGCCGCCCTGGCACTGAACCCCGATTTTCTCCAGGCAAGATTCAATCTCGCCAATTCACTGGAGGATATTGGCGACCGGGATGGCGCGGCAGCCGAGTACCGGACAATGCTGGTCGATAATCCTCGCGAAACAGAGCCATTGGCCCGCCTTGCGAACCTGTCGACCGTCAACTCGGCCGACGACGGCCTCGTGATCCGACTCGAGTCCGAACGCTCTCGCCCGGAGATATCCAAGGCATCAAAGGCCAGCCTTGAGTTTGCGCTGGGCCGCCTGCTTGATCAGGTCGGTGAATATGATCGCGCCTTCGAAGCGTTCAAGACCGCCAACTTCGCCAGTGGGGCTGCTCGCCATCCCAATTCGCCGAAGTATGACCCGGTGAGACACGATGCCCAAGTGTCCACGCTTCTTGAGGTGGGTCTTCCGGCGCAAGCCGCCGTATTCAAACCCACGTCCATCCAGCCTGTCTTCATTGTCGGCCAGTTCCGTTCCGGTTCGACCCTGCTTGAGCAAATCCTGTCTGCGCACAGCGCCGTTGCCACGGGTGGCGAACTCGGTCTGTTGCCGATCCTTGCAGGTCGCCACCTCTCTCCGTACCCGCAAAGCCTGTCGGCCCTGCCCTACGAAATGGCCTCAAAGCTTCGCGAAGCGTATCTGGAAGGGCTGAAGCAGCGACTGCCGAACGCCGCGGGTATTGTGACCGACAAACGGCCCGACAATTTTTACCATGTCGGGTTGATCTTGCGAATGTTCCCTGACGCAAAAATTCTCCACACCGTCCGCGACCCTCGCGACACATGCCTGTCGAACTATTTCCTGCACCTCAGCCACCAGCAGCCTCACGCGCTCAACCTTGCGCATTTGGGCCATCACTATCGCGCCTACGAACGCGTCATGGCGCATTGGAAGGCCATCGCGCCCGACAGCATTCTCGACGTCGACTATGACGTTATGGTGCAGGATCCTGAAACGGAGATCAGGAAAACCCTGGACTTCCTGGACTTGCCGTTCGAGCCAGCCTGCCTTGATTTCCAGAATAGCGATACACCGGTTAAGACCGCCAGCGTTTGGCAGGTTCGCGAACCCCTCTACCAGCACGCGTCAGGTCGCTGGCGCAATTATGAATCCCATCTGGGACCCCTTGAGGAGTCCCTGAATGACTGATCGCGCTGCATTGATTGCAAAATTACCGAAAGCCGAGCTCCACCTTCACATCGAAGGCAGCTTCGAACCTGAATTGATGATGGCCATCGCGGAGCGCAACGGGATCACCGTACCCTTCAAGACACTCGAAGAGGCGAAAGCCGCGTATGCGTTCTCGAATCTTCAGGAATTTCTCGACATTTATTATCAAGGCATGGCCGTCCTGCTGTATAAGCAGGACTTCTATGATCTGACATGGGCGTATCTGGAGCGCGTTTCAGAGGACAACGTTCGCCATGTTGAAATTTTCTTTGATCCCCAGGCACATACGGAACGCGGCGTCGCCTTCTCCACAGTTGCAGACGGCATTCTCGAAGCCCTTGCAGACGGTGAGGCCAAACTGGGTATCACGTCGCATCTGATCATGAGCTTTCTGCGCCATCTCAGCGAGGAGGACGGGTTCGCCCTGCTGGAAGAATCCCACCCCTACCATTCCAGGTTCATTGGCGTGGGCCTCGACAGTTCGGAGGTCGGTCACCCGCCCTCAAAATTTGCGCGCCTGTTCGCGAAATGCCGGGAACTTGGATTCAAGCTTTGTCTTCATGCAGGCGAAGAGGGCCCGCCAGAATACGTGCAGGAAGCCTTGATCGACATCGGTGCGGACCGGATCGATCATGGCAATCGGTCAATGGAAGATGCCGGCCTGCTGAAAGTGCTGCAGGACACGCAGACGCCGCTCACCAATTGCCCGCTCTCAAATCTCTCGCTTTGCGTCATTGACGATTTGCGCGACAGCCCACTCAAGACTCAGCTCGAAGCGGGTTTGCTTGTCACGGTGAATTCCGACGATCCGGCCTATTTCGGGGGTTACGTGAACCAGAACTATCGGGAAATCGCCGATGCGCTGGACCTGTCGAATGAACAGATCATCCAGCTCGCCCGCAACAGCTTCTGTGCTGCCTTCATGAATGACGCCGACAAGTCGCGCCACCTTGCAGAAATCGACGCGGCATTGAGCCTCTGACCCCTTCTGCCCCGCACCCGTTCACTGCACGCAAGGAAGACCGCCATGCTTAGAAAACTGATGATTGGCGCCGCAGCGCTAGCGATTTCCGCTTGCGGCAATGAGGTTCCTCCCGTTGCCGACCAAGTGCCCCCCGCAACAGTTGAAACAGAATCCACCACCTATTCGCGCAATGACTATGCCGATTTGGCGAACTGGCTGTGCCATCCGGGCAAAATGGACGATGCCTGTTCGATCGACCTCACCGCGACAGAAATAGCGGCAGACGGCTCGACGCGGACCCTGCCCTTCACGCCAGCAGCTGAGCCTGCTTTTGACTGCTTCTATATTTACCCAACGGTGTCATTCGACGTCACGCCCAATAGCGACATGATTGCCGGGCCTGAAGAGCTCAGCGTCATCGCCAACCAATTCGCCCGCTATGGCGAAACCTGCCGCCTGTTCGCGCCTATGTACCGCCAGACAACCCTGCTCGAACTGCAAAAACAGATGACCACCGGCCAGACAACAGCCGATGACGCGATGCGCTATGCAGACGTGATAGACAGCTGGAACGACTATCTCGCCAACGAGAATGACGGTCGCGGCGTCGTATTGATCGGCCATTCACAGGGGGCCAGCATGATCTACCAAATGCTGGAAAATGACATCGTCGGATCTGCCGCCCAAGACAAGCTCATCGCAGTCCATGCAATCGGGTACGAAACAGTTATCGATCCCGAAACAGACTTGGCGTCAGGCTTGCCCGTTTGCACGAGTGGCTCACAAGTCGGCTGCCTCGTCAGCTTTGCGAGCTTCCGCGAACCCACGCCCCCGTCGGTCGAGTCTTTTTTCGGTAAGAGCCAAGATGGCAAACGCGCCGTTTGTACGAACCCAACTCGCCTCAACAATGACAATGGCGACCTGAAAGCCTTCATGCCGCGCCAAAGCCTCGGGCGACTGAAGCCCAACGACTATGGTGTCGCTGTCGACACGCCCTTCGTATCGCTGCCGGGCCTGCTGACGGCCGAGTGCCAATCCAATGAAACGCATGACTGGCTGGCTGTTTCGATCCATGCCGATCCGGCTGACTCCCGCGCCGACGACATCCCCGGCGACCTCGTCTTTGATGGCAAAGTCGTCGCCGACTGGGGCCTGCATCTTGTCGACATGAACCTCGCAATGGGCAATCTGGTCGAATTGGCCAAGCTTGAAGGACAGGCGTGGTTGGACAACCAAGGCGCCGAGTGAGCACAATCAGGCTGGCGACTCGCGCACTTTGCGTCTAAAGCGCCCGCATGCCTGATACATCTGCGATACTCGCCCACCTGACCGCTACGCAAACCGCCAAAGAAGGCGTTGAACACGGCATCAAGTCCGATGAATGGGAACGCCTGGTTGCACGACTGGGCCGCCGGCCCAACCTGGTCGAACTCGGCATCTATTCGGTGATGTGGTCCGAGCATTGCTCTTACAAGTCTTCGCGGCGCCACCTGTCGAAATTCCCGACCAAGAATGCCCGCGTCATCCAGGGCCCTGGCGAGAATGCGGGCGTGATCGACATCGGCGACGGCCAGGCCGCCATCTTCAAGATGGAGAGCCACAACCACCCGTCCTATATCGAGCCGTACCAGGGCGCGGCGACTGGCGTCGGCGGCATCCTGCGTGACGTGTTCACCATGGGCGCGCGGCCGATCGCGCTGGTCAACGCCCTGCGATTCGGCGACCCGAGCCATCCGAAGACCCGCAGCCTCGTGGCCGGCGTCGTGGCGGGCATCGGCGGCTACGGCAATTGTGTCGGCGTGCCCACGGTCGCTGGCGAGACGCAGTTCGACGCAGGCTATAATGGCAATATCCTCGTCAACGCCATGGCCGTCGGTCTCGCCGACCAGGACAAGATTTTCTATGCGCGCGGCGCCACGCCCGGCAACCCGATCTTCTATGTCGGCTCCAAGACCGGCCGCGACGGCATCCACGGTGCGACCATGGCGTCGGCCGAATTTTCCGAAGGCGACGAGGAGAAACGTCCCACCGTTCAGGTCGGCGACCCGTTCACCGAAAAACTGCTGATCGAAGCCTGCCTCGAACTGATGGCGACCGACGCGATCCAGGCCATCCAGGACATGGGGGCAGCGGGCCTGACATCGTCCAGCGTCGAAATGGCCGCCAGTGGCGGCGCCAATGGCGAAGGCATCGGCGTGATCATGGACCTCGACAAGGTGCCTCAGCGCGAGGAAGGCATGACCGCTTACGAGATCATGCTGTCGGAAAGCCAGGAGCGCATGCTCATCGTGCTCTATCCGGACAAGATCGATATGGCGAAAGCCATTTTCGACAAGTATGACCTCTCCGCCGAAGTCATCGGCGAGACGACCGACACGGGCCACCTCGTCCTCACACAATTCGGCGAGGTTGTTTGCGATATACCCGTCGCACCGCTCGCCGAAGACGCGCCCAATTATGATCGTCCATGGACTGAGCCGCCCAAGCGCGCGTCGCTCGACATCTCGAAATTCCCAGAGCCTGAGGATTATGGCGACGTGCTGCTCAAACTCATGTCCTGTCCGGACATGGCGTCAAAGCGCTGGATCTGGGAACAGTATGACCGCCATGTGATGAACGACACGGTCGATAGTTCGCAAAGCATGGGCAATGCAGCCATCGTCCGCATCCACGGCACGAACAAGGCGCTCGCCATCTGTTCTGACTGCAACCCGCATTATGTCGCCGCCGACCCCTATGAGGGCGGCAAGCAGGCGGTCGCGGAAGCCTATCGCAATCTCTCGTCGGTCGGCGCGACGCCCATCGCGATCACCGACAACCTGAATTTCGGCAACCCGGAAAAGCCCGCCACGATGGGCTATATCGTCAAGGCCATCGAAGGCATGGCCGAAGCCTGCCGCGTGCTCGACTTCCCCGTCGTGTCCGGCAACGTCTCGCTCTATAACGAGACCGACGGTGTCGCCATTCCGCCCACGCCCGTCGTCGGCGGCGTCGGCCTGATCGAGGATTTGAGCAAGATCGCAACGCTGAAAGGCGCACAACAAGACGACGTACTGATCTTTGTCGGAGACACCACAGGCCAATTCGGCGCGTCGCTTTTTGCACGCGAATGGCTCGGCCTGAAGGGGGACGATCTTGGTTCCCCACCACCCGTCGACCTCGCAATCGAGAAGAAGCATGCTGCCTTTGTTCGGCAGCTCATTCACGACGGGCTCGTGCATGCCGTCCACGATATCAGTGATGGTGGACTTGCCTGTGCCGCTGCTGAGTTGGCGCTGGCGAGTGGCATGGGAATGACCGTTTCGATCGAAGATATCGGCCCGAACAAGGCCGCCGCACTCAACCTGTTCTGCGAAGCCTCGGCGCGTTACCTGATTGCTATTCCACAGTCGTCACAATCCGAGATCGTTCGGAGAGGCAGTGAATTGTCCATCAATGCGGGATGGTGCGGAAGTGTTGACGGCGACAGCCTCGTCTTCATTGAAGAACCCGTCAAAGCCCGAACGGTGGCAGAACTGCCTCTCACCCGCCTCCGCGAAGCGCATGAGGGATGGCTGCCGACCTACATGAACACGATCGACTAGTCGACGGCCTCGCCTTCAATCGACCCCAGCTCCGCATCAGCCGCCAGTGCCGCCATCACGAGCGTATCGCCCGCGCGGGCGAAGAAGTCCGGCGTGATCGCTGAGTAATCGTCGGTCGGCTGGTGATAGCCGGGATGATCTTCCACGCCGAAATACAGGAATGGAATTCCCGCTTCGTGAAATGCCGCATGATCCGACTGAAGGGTCCAGTCGTTGGCCTCTCCCTCTGCGGGATCATCGTGCCCCATCAGGACCCTGACCGGCGCCTCTGTCGCAACTGCTTCCATGAGCGGCTTCAGTTCGGGCGTATGAAATGTGCCCGCAACATAGATTTCGCCGGCATCCGACCGACTGACCATGTCGTAATTGATGTTCAGCGCGATCCGCTCCAGCGGCACCGGCGGAGAGGCCACAAAGGCATTTGATCCGAGATGGCCAATCTCCTCGGCATCGACGACCGCGAAAATCATGTCATGCCTCGGCCTGTGCAGCGTGAAATACTGGGCAACGGCAACCAGGGCTGCGACACCGGACGCATTGTCATCGGCTCCATTGTAGATTTCACCATTGACGATCCCGAGATGATCATAATGCGCCGTGATCACCATGGCCGGTCCCTCGCCCGGCGTCTGTCCGGCGATCCAGCCGACGAGGTTCACACCGGATACGGATGTGCCGCCCTGCACTTCAGGCGCTGCTGTGAACGGCTGGAAATACGTGTCGCCAAACTGTCTAAGGCCAAGCGTCTCGAACCGTTTCTGGATGAAGTCCCGCGTTGCCTCATTACCCCGAGAACCAGTCGCCCGCCCCTCAAGCGCGTCGCTGGACAAGGTCTCCGTCAAGCGCAGCATCGCGCCGGCATCAATATAGTGCGCATCATACTGCACGAGGCTCGGCTCGGCAGCGTTCCGGTCGAGCGACAACAAAATGCCGCCGATCACCAGCGCAACTACACCCAGAATGGTCCCCAGCCCCCACGCTCTCCGTCTGCTCATCGCTGTATTCGCTCCGCTCGCCACCTTGACCCCTCAGGGGCCTGCGTCCATGTGCCTAACTGAATTGAGGACACACTGCCATGGCCATGACCCGCGACACCCTGCTCGGCTATCTGAACGATGCATTTCCCGATGCGGAAATCACACTCACAGATCTCGCCGGTGACGATAACCACTGGCAAGCTGAAATCATCAGCCCGCAATTTTCAGGCATGTCCCGCGTAAAGCAACATCAAATGGTCTATGCGGCCCTCAAGGGTACAATGGGCGGCGAGCTGCACGCCCTTGCCCTCAAGACGAAAGCACCTGACGCCTAGCCGGCAACCAGGAAGTCCCGCTTGCCCAGCACGACGCCTTGTTGCCGCAGCAAGCCATACGCCATGGTCGCGTGGAACAGCATGTTCGCCAGCACGAACGAGGTCAGGTATTGTCGCCCCTGCATGGGCACGGTCTGCGGGCCGAGCGGAATCTGCAGCGTCTCGAGTTCATTTGCATTGATCTTGGCGTCGTCGGTCGAATTGACAAACGCCATCGTCGCTTCGCAGCGTGCCATCAGTTCCGGAAATGTGGTCTCGGTGTCCGGAAAGCTCGGCATGTCGAGGCCGGCAAGGCGGGCAGCGCCACGGGCGGCATTGTCACAAGCGATCTGCACCTGACGGCTTAGCGGCAGCATGTCCGGGTAAAGGCGCGCCGCCAGCATCACGGAATCGTCAACGCCCAGGGCGCGAGCATGCTCTTCACCTTTTTTGAGTGTGCTACGTGTCGAACCAAGTATCTGATTGACGGACGTCTTGAGGACATAGGACAGGGTATCGGTCATCGGATTTCATCTCCATTTTCTGACCTGACTTTTGCGCCTGAACGCTGACAGAAACAATCATTATTTTGTGTCATGCCGCGATTGACGTTATTGCGCCAATCCTGTCACTTCGGGGCAAATCTCACCAAGGGAGTCTCGTTTCGCAATGCGTTTTTCACTCGCCACCAGCGCTATCGCGCTAACAATCGCCGTCGCCAGCTGCGCCGCCCCAAAAGAAACCCTCACGGAAACGACGCCCGTTGCGGCTGAAACCGTCACCGAGACGGCCACCGTAACCGAAGCAACCGCCTTCATGGCCCGAGCCGAATCCGAATTGTCGGACATGTCTGACGAAGCCAGCGTCATTTTCTGGAACCAGGCCACCAACATCACAGACGAGACAAACGCTGCGGCCGCCGAAGTTGGCGCGCGTTACACGAAGCTCGCCGTATCGCTCGCCAACGAGTCAAAGACATTCAATCTCGCAGACCTGCCGCCTGAACTCGCGCGCAAAATGACACGTCTGCGCGCCGGCATCACGATTCCCGCTCCTTCGACGGAAGGCGCTGCCGAGGAGTTATCGAACATCACGACCGGTCTCGAAGCCGCCTACGGAACCGGCACGTTCAATTACAAAGGCAAAGACCTGACACTGGATGAGCTGTCCACGATCATAGAAACTTCGCGAGACCCAGAAGAATTGAAAGCCGTCTGGGACGGCTGGCGTACGGTCTCTCCAGCCATGAAGGATGATTATGCGCGCATGGTCGAGATTGCCAATGAAGGGGCCAACGAGCTGGGCTATCCAAGTCTCGACCAGATGTGGCTATCGAATTACGACATGGCACCTGAAGAGATGGAAGCCGAAGTCGACCGCCTCTGGACCCAGGTAGAGCCACTGTACGAAGAGCTGCATTGTTATGCGCGCTCTAAGCTCAATGCCAAATATGGCGACGACGTCCAGCCCAAGACAGGCCCGATCCGCGCCGACCTGCTGGGCAACATGTGGGCCCAGGACTGGTCCGGCATTTATGACGTCGTCAAAACCGACACGCCGGGGCCCAGCTACAACCTGACGGCGCGCCTTGTCGAAAAGGGCTATGATCCAATCAAGATGGTGAAGACTGGCGAAGCCTTCTTCACGTCACTCGGCCTCGCTCCCCTGCCTCAGACTTTCTGGGAACGCTCGATGATCACGCGCCCGGCAGATCGCGAAGTCATCTGTCACGCCTCCGCATGGGATCTCGATAACAAGGAAGACGTGCGCATCAAGATGTGTACCGAGGTCAATGAAGAAGACTTCGACACGGTGCACCACGAGCTTGGCCACAATTTCTACCAGCGCGCCTACAAGGACCAGGACTTCATTTACAAGGACGGCGCACATGACGGCTTTCACGAAGCCATTGGTGACTTCATCGGCCTGTCCATCACGCCCGAATATCTGAAGCAGATCGACCTTATCGACGAGAGCGAAATGCCGCCGGTCGAAGCCGACACGGCCCTGCTCCTCAATGTCGCGCTCAAGAAGGTGGCCTTCCTGCCCTTCGCGCTCACCGTCGATGGCTGGCGCTGGGATGTCCTGTCCGGCAAGACTGCGCCTGAAGACTACAATGATGCCTGGTGGGCCAAACGGCTCGAAATGCAGGGCATTGTGCCACCTGGCGAACGCCCGGCTGACGCCTTCGACCCCGGCGCGAAGTATCACATTCCGGGCAATACGCCTTACCTGCGCTACTTCCTCTCCTATGTGATGCAGTTCCAGTTTCACAAAGCGGCCTGCGAGCAGGCTGGCTGGGAAGGCCCGCTTCACCGTTGTTCAATCTACAACAACAAGGAAGTCGGAGAGCGCTTCAATGCGATGATGGAAATGGGCGCGTCCAAGCCATGGCCGGACGCTCTGGAATCCTTCACCGGCACGCGGGAGATGGATGGCAGCGCGATTGTCGAGTATTTCGATCCGCTAATGGTGTACCTGAAGCAGGAAAATGCTGGCCAATCTTGCGGCTGGGATGACGCCGCTTCCGAATAGGCTCGTTGCTGTTGTGCGCGGTGGCCCGCTTGACTAGGGCGGCCGCGCACCACACATCAGCGTTTCAAACGAACTTCAGGATCCTGCCATGACCGACCAGACCACACACGATGCCATCGAAAAGGCCGTCAAAGCGAATGACGTCGTCTTGTTCATGAAGGGCACGCCAACGTTTCCGCAGTGTGGTTTCTCGTCAGTTGTCGTGCAGGTACTGGATTATCTTGGCGTTGAATACGTTTCAACCAACGTCCTTGAAGACGCCGCCGTTCGCGAAGGTATCAAGGCCTATTCGCAATGGCCGACGATCCCGCAACTCTACGTGAAGGGTGAATTTGTCGGCGGCTGCGACATCGTCAAGGAAATGTTTGAAAGCGGCGAATTGCGCGACTTCTTCCAGGAAAAGGGTGTTGAAGTCGAAGCAGCGTGAAGATGACTGGCGGATTTTAAAACATTCGCCTGACCCGATCTTGTCAGGGATCACGCATCTCCTTGTAACGGACAAGGAGAATTATCCATGTACATATCGGGACCATCAAACGCGAAAGTTGGCCAGAAAATCACCATAACGGCGAATGGCGCGCCCTCCGGTACCAAGCAGATCAAGTTCAGTGCAGAGGGTAATATCGGATTTGATACCGTGGAAACGTCAAGCGGATCAGCCTCTTTTCAGTTGGACCTTGATTTCGCCGGAACCACCCGGGTCACAGCAGAGGCCCATGATGAGTTCGCGCGCACTCTAGAATCGGCAGCTCACTCTTTAACAGTGATTGATCCGGCGTTTGAAGCGGTCGGTGACGAACTTGATCGCGTCGGCGGTTGGTTCATGGGGCCCACGACCGCTTCGGTTGGTGAAACGATCCAGCTGACGGCTACCGGACTAAATCAAGCGGTCGTGGCAGAATTCAGCGCGCAAAGCCTCGACCTCTCCAGCACGAGAGCCCACGTCAGCGGTGGTTCGGCAAGTACCTCTGCGCGCGCATATACTGAAGGCAGCGCTTCAGTCTCGGCTCGCGGCTACGATGAAAACGGCCAGTGCGTTGCAGAGGTCACGCACGCAGTACAGGTCAGCAACAAGGATCGCAGCCCCGCCCCGTCGGCCGCGACTGGCCCTATGCCTCAGATATCGGCTCCCCCAGCGGCAGCAGGTGCACCTTGGCGCATGCAGCTACAGAATCTAGCGGCGGCACATTCTGTTATTGTCGAATTTTTTGGCGCCAATGGAGGCATCTATCGCCTGTTTCCACGTCAGCGAAATGAGATGGATCTGACGCTAACCTTTGAGAACTCAGGTAGCACGCAAGTCTGCGTCTCACTGCGCGACCAATCACTGAACGCACTCCAGGTCGCGAGCACTGAGGTAAATGTTGCAGATCCCGGCGTACAACCAACGACAGCGGCATCGCCACTGACTGTGCATCCGGCCGGGACGGTGCCGGTGCTCGGGGCTGCCAAGCCGCCGTTCGCCGCCCTGGCAGGCCACCACGGTCCCTCCACCACATCCGCCGCATCTGGTACGGGAGATTTGGCCCACCTGATCAATGCCAAAACCGCCAGCCTGATGAGCCGTCTGAACAAGTCCTGACCAATTTCAGGCGAAAAAGTACAGGCCGCCGAGTATCAATAGCGGTATCACCGACATTCCGAACAGGTTGCGTGTAAACGCATAGGTTCCGATCCATTTGTCGATTTCCGGATCACCGGATGACGCGGTCGTCGTCACCATCTCAACACGCTCGCCTTTAATCACTGTGTCATCAGAGACGATATACTTTTGCAGCGAACCTTCGGTCAGTAACGCGCCGAAATAGAACAGACCGCTGAACATGATACCCCCGAAGGCGAAGCTCATGATGAAAGGCGCAAGTTCCGGTCGGCGGAATTGCCCCATCGCCCACAATGAGAAGAAGAACACGGTCGCTGCCGCGACCAGAGCGGCAACCTGCAACAGGCGCAGCCTTTTGAAATCGGGTTTCTGATCCATGCGCGCTCCCTTCGCAGCCTTGCTGGGAACTATAGCAAATTCGGCAGCGGAACTGTACCCGGTGCCAAATCCTAGCCGCTCACCAGATCCGCAACGATTGCCGGGGCCGCCGCAAGAGCGCAGCTAGGGCAATTGCTCGGGCGCAGGCTAACTGGAACCACCATAAGCGACAGGCTGAACAGAAGGCCCGACAAATAGCCTTTGCGACGACGGAAGGGCATCGGATAACAGGCCCGTGCAGATTTTCGCCAGCGGACAAGCACATAGCCGATCAGAAAAAAGCCCACGCCTGATGCGAGCCAATACAGAATGCCTGAGCTCAACACTGTCAACGAAACCTCCACCTCGCCGTCAGTGAAAACAATACGATGAACGTGTTTGCGTTCACGAAAACGAAACCAAGCAAATTGGCTGACGATTTTAATCTGCGATTGACCACAATGCCGCTCCCGCGCTGAGACAATCATCTCGCAAACGCCGCCTGATGTGCTAAAGCGCGCGCCATGACATTGACCACACTCAGCTCCATTGCGCCGAAAGTCGGCATCGTTTCTCTCGGCTGCCCCAAGGCACTCGTGGACTCAGAGCGCATCATCACCCGGCTGCGCGCCGAGGGCTATCAAATCTCGCCCGATTATGCCGGTGCAGACCTTGTGCTGGTCAACACCTGCGGATTTCTGGACAGCGCCCGCGACGAAAGTCTTGAGGCGATCGGTGAAGCGATTCAGGCTAACGGCAAGGTCATCGTCACTGGCTGCCTCGGCGCAGAGCCGGAGGTCATCCAGAAGGCGCATCCGAAGGTCCTCGCCATCACCGGGCCCCACCAGTACGAGGACGTCATGGCGGCCGTCCACACCCACCTTACGCCCCCCCATAACCCCCACCTCGATCTCGTACCTGAGTCCGGTATTCGCCTGACGCCCCGTCACTATGCTTATCTCAAGATCTCCGAGGGTTGTAACAACCGCTGCAGCTTCTGCATCATTCCAAAGCTCCGCGGCGACCTCGCCTCCCGGCCCATCCATCACGTGCTCACGGAGGCTGAACAGCTGGTCCGCGCGGGCGTGAAAGAATTGCTGGTTATCAGTCAGGATACGTCGGCCTACGGTCTCGATGTTCGCTACAAACCCGAGACGTGGCGTGGCACTGAATACGAAACGCGTTTCCTCGATCTCGCCCGCGGACTTGGCAGTCTCGGCGTCTGGACACGCATGCACTACGTCTACCCCTACCCCCATGTAGACCAAGTTATACCCCTCATGGCGGAGGGGCTAATCACCCCGTATCTCGATATCCCCTTCCAGCACGCATCCGCCAGTGTCCTGAAGGCCATGAAACGCCCCGCGAAGCAGGACCGCGTTCTAGAACGCATCCAGCAATGGCGCCGGGATGTTCCCGATCTTGCCATCCGGTCGACCTTCATCGTTGGTTTCCCGGGAGAAACCGAAGAAGACTTCCAGATCCTGCTGGATTTTGTCCGCGAAGCGAAAATCGACCGCGCCGGCTGCTTCAAGTACGAGAATGTTGCTCATGCCGACAGCCGGACACTACCCGGCCATGTGGATGACGCGGTCAAGGAAGATCGCTGGCACCGCTTCATGCAGGCACAGGCGGAAGTGAGCGCAGCGCGCGCCGCCGGCCAGATCGGCACGACACAGGATGTGATCATCGATGGCCCCGGTGACGGGCATGGTGAGATGTTGGCGCGCACCAAGGCCGATGCGCCTGAAGTCGATGCAGTGGTCTATCTTTCCAACGCCGCGCATTTAAAACCCGGCGACATCGCACCCGCTCGCATTACCGATGCGGACGAGTACGATCTCTATGCTGAACCGGCTTAGCGAGAGACCTTGTTCAGCACCCGCACGGTGGAATCGAGCGGGACGCCCAGTTCATCAAACGTCCAGCTTAACCGCGACTGGCCCGCAGAATTCTCGTTGCAATTGTCGTGATCGGAGTAATCGATGCCGATCTCGTATTCACGACGTCCGTCCCTGTCTACCTCCGCTTCAACATTCTGCTTGGTGGCGCAAGAGCCTGGAATTTCAACAGTCACATTGGTCTGATTGATGGAAACAGACTGAAGATTCGGTAGCCCAAACTGGGTAACGACGTGGAAACGGTCGCGGTCACCTTCATCTGAATCGATGATGATACAAGCAGAGAGGCTGGCCGCCGCGACGGCGAGCAAAGCGAAGGTCCTTGGATTCACGAAATATTCTCCTTATTGAAAAACAATATATTGACTTATCGTATTTCGATATATCATAGTCAACCGAAATCAATTGGGAGACAACAAATGACCCGCACCGCAATGTCCCTCTTAGCGATTGCAGCCGCACTGGCACCAATGGCTTATGCAGAAACAAGATCATTTCCCGCTGGTGACTTCACCGGCATCGATACAAGTGGAGTGGTAGACGTCGTATTCGAAACTGGCGAAACGGCCTCTGTTGAGGTCGAGCAGGAAGACGGCGATTTCAGCGACATATACATCGGCCAGGATGGCTCCACACTTGAAATCGGTCGCAACAGTCTGCGCGAAAAAGCGGGATGGGCGCGTAATGTTTCGATCCGCCACAAGGACGGCCGCAAGGTCGTTAAGGTGAACGGAAAGCGCGTGCCAACATATGTCATTCGCGTTGTCGCGCCGACGCTAACCGAGGTATCCGTTTCCAATTCATCATCTGTCAACGCGTCGGGCCTTAGCGGTCAGACCTTCTCCGGCGCCGTTTCGTCCAGCGCCGATCTATTCCTCTCGGGCAAGGCGGACGAGGTGTCGCTGAGAGCGTCGTCCAACGGTGATCTCGATGCGTCGAAATTTGAGGCGCGCGATCTGAAACTGGACGTGTCATCGAGCGCTGATGCCCTCGCCCTTGTTCGCGACGGCTCACTCCACGTTGAGGCTTCCTCAAGCGCGGATGCCGTGATCACAGCCTTCAATACAAAGAGAGTGTCGATTGACGCGTCTTCAAGCGCAGATGTTGAAATCTCCGGCAGCTGCCAAACCCTCGAAATTGCTGGGTCTTCAAGCGCCGACGTGGAAGCGCGGAACCTGACCTGCGCCACTGGCAAGCTCCAAGCGAGTAGCGGTGCCGACATCGACGTGTTCCTGAAGGACAGTGTCGAAGCGCGCGCCTCCAGCGGAAGTGACATTGAAATTTCCGGCAATCCTCCATCGCGAGACATCAGCGAATCCAGTGGCGGCGACGTCGAGATCAACGACTAATTTCCAAAGGACCCTACCCCATGCGCAAGACACTCTTGGCTAGCATCTGCCTCACCCTCCTTTCACCCGGCATCGCCTTCGCCGACTCGTCCAAAACATATGACTTTACGGGCTTTGACGCGCTCGACATCTCGGCGGGCGTCGACGTCATCTATGAAGCAGGCCCCGATTATGCCGTGATCATTGATTTCACAAAAGGTGGCCCGGACAATATGAAGCTGCGCCAGGAGGGTTCGCGGCTCTACATCGCACAGAAGTCGACATCCGGATGGGGCGACAAGGTACGTGCCAAAGTGCGTGTAACCTCCCCCCATCTGAACGAAGTCGAAGCCAGCTCTGGTTCCAGCATCCGCGCGTCCGCGCTTGATTCAGACATCCTCGTGCTTGACGCCTCGAGCGGCGCCAGCATCAAGGCCGACGGAAAATGTGGTTCCCTCAAGATCGTGGCAAACTCCGGAGGATCGGCCTCCGCAAAAGACGTTACGTGCCAGAAAGTCGCCGCCAACGCATCAAGCGGCGGCTCAGTGAGAGCCTATGCCTCAGAGCAAGCGAAAAGCCACACGTCGAGCGGCGGAAGCGTTGATATTTTTGGCGATCCTGAAACGCGAGAAAACAATCGGTCGGTGTCAGGTGGCTCGACGACGTTCCACTAGCTGATCTCGAATTCGCCCGGCTTGTATTTTGAGCCGGGCCACTCGAGATTCATGTCCTCCAATGCACCGCGCACAAGCCTTGCGACCATGGCGTTGCGCCGCGTGCGACTATCCGACGGAATGACATACCAGGGCGCATGACGGGTGGAGCATCGGCTGACGGCCGTTTCGTAAGCTGACATGAATTCAGGCCAACGCTTGCGGTCCTCAAGATCAGCCGGATTGAACTTCCACAATTTGTGAGGCTCTTCGAGGCGCTCCGCCAGACGAATGCCCTGCTCTTCGTATCCCACATTCAACATGCATTTGACAATTGTGACACCATTTTCAGTGAGGTGTTTTTCGAAGGCATTGATCTGGCCATAACGCTGTTCGATCGTCTCTGCAGGCGCAAACTCCCTTACTTTCACGACAAGAACGTCTTCATAGTGAGACCGGTCGAAGATGCCGATATTGCCTTTGGCCGGTACAGCATTGTGTACACGCCAGAGATAGTCCCGCGCCAACTCGTTCGAACTGGGTGCCTTGAACGCCTTCACTTCCATACCGAGTGGTGTGGTGTCCGAAAATACGCCCTTGATCGTGCCGGACTTGCCAGACGTGTCCATGCCCTGGAGGACAACCAGCAGAGAGCGCTTGCGCTCAGCATACATCCGGTCTTTCAGCTCATTGATCACCGCCGCGTCTTTCTTGAGACTGGTCTTGGCTGTTTCCTTGTCATCAAACAAGGAACGGTCGCCCGAGTCCCGTGTCGAAAGGTCAAACGGCTTGGCAGGCGAAGCCATAAGGGCCCGCCGTGTTGCGGTAATACTGGGTATGCGCATTAGATGGTCTCCGGAACGAGAAAGGCCGCACCAGTCTGGCGCGGCCTTTCCAAAACTTCAAGAAAAACAGGTGTCTTACGACGAATAGAATTCGACGACCTGTGCAGGTTCCATCTGGACCGGGTATGGCACATCGGCCAGCCCAGGAACGCGCACGTATGTTGCCGACATGGCCTTTGGATCGACGTCAATATATTCAGGCAGATCGCGCTCAGGGCTGCCAAGGGCCTCCAGAACGAGCGCAATGTTACGCGACTTCTCGCGAACTTGAACGACGTCACCCGGCTTGAGCCGAGCCGAACCGATGTTGCAACGACGACCGTTGACCATGACATGGCCGTGATTGACGAACTGGCGCGCTGCAAAGATCGTCGGGACGAACTTGGCGCGATAAACGAACGCTTCGAGACGCGATTCGAGCAGGCCGATCAGGTTTTCTGCGGCGTTGCCCTTCATGCGGCTTGCTTCGACATACACACGCGAGAACTGCTTCTCGGTGATATCGCCGTAATAGCCCTTGAGCTTTTGCTTCGCCATAAGCTGCATACCAAAGTCCGAGACCTTGCTGCGGCGGTTCTGGCCGTGCTGTCCGGGCTTGTAGTTGCGCTTGTTGACCGGAGATTTAGGGCGGCCCCAAATGTTTTCACCAACCCGACGGTCGATCTTGTACTTCGCGCTATGGCGACGTGACATGGCAGTACCTCATTTTCGACGCGGGCCGGTGGGCATCGCTAATTCGCGCCCACGATTTCAACGGCGGCTCCGCACCACCCGTAGATAATCGGCGGGTAGAACACCAAATTGACTGGTGCGTCAAGCCGAAAGGCTGCTACAAATGCGAGAACTCAGAAGGACTGTGAATGGGACAAATCTACGGCAAAACTGCAGTGGTGCCCGTCGCGGGTAGCAGAGCAGGAACGGCAGTGGCCATCGCGAGCGCAACACTGGGTTTCAATTGTCGCGAGCGCGCGGTTCACCCCGGCATCATCGATTCACCGATCTGGCAGAAATCTATCCGGCACCTAATGGGTACAGAGACAGAAGAACTGGCTTCTTCTTCTGACACTAAAAAGTTGAACGTCGACGAAATTGACGCACAGCTATCCACCTTAGACCGCGCTGGCAGACCAGATGAGGTCTTCAAATTGATCGTATCCCTCACGCCCCATGCCCCCAGTTACCTTATCGGACAGGCGCACTGTACCGATGAGGCAATGCCTGCGTCCTAATATGGACACTGTACCAGCCCAATCTGAAGCATGGACCCGCTATTGGGCGGGCGGCATGACCGAAAGCTGCTTTATGGGGCAAACGCCAGTGGCGTTCCCTTCAACATGGCTGGAATTTGCGCGCAGCCTCAGTCCTGGCGCTCGCGTGGTTGATCTGGCCTGCGGCGCAGGAACCGTTGCACGGCAGATTCAGGCCTCAAGCCCTTCCCTGCGCATTGACGGCGTCGACTTCGCAAACACCTTGCCACGCCTGCCGGGAATTCAACTCCATCCAAATACCAAGCTGGAATCCCTGCCTTTTGAAGCTGAGACTTTTGATGCGGTGGTCTCTCAGTTTGGCTTTGAATATGCTAATGTCACGCAAGCCTCAGCAGAGGCCGCACGGGTCCTCAAACCCTCAGGGCGCCTATGCCTCATCATTCACAACTCAAGCGGACCAGCGATTGCGGACGCAAAACGGCGCGTCCAACGGTTGACGGAAGTCAAGGCAAACAATGGAATACTCATCGCGATGAGAAACCTTGCACTCGCTCACAAAGACGGCATCGACACCTCTGCCACAGAGATGTCCGCCAAAGCAGCCTGGCAGCGCCTTCACGACGCTCGCGACCAGGATGAAACGACTTCGTGGGCGCTTTCCTTCTCTCGGGAATTGCTGGAGAACTGGAAACGGTTCGAACCCGCCTACCTTGTTGATAACTCTGGTAAAATATCCGTAGAGATCGCGCTTTATGCGGCGCGTATCGAAGCAATGGTGCGTGCGGCGCGAGATCAAAGTGGCATGGACACAATCGCTGATCTGTTCCGTGACGTGGGCATCGAGGTTTCAACACTCGCACCTCTGTTTTACCAGTCAGATCCTGTTGCGTGGCTACTAGAGGGACAAAAAACGTCGCTGACGGCCTGAACCGCTACGTCGCTTTTGCTCTAACGGGTAGCCGACGCATCCTGTGCGCCCGCCTCGTGCCAACGAAACTCTAAGTTCCCGCGTTTGTTTAAGACGGGCTTTGGACCGCCCCATGTGTTGTTGCGGACCCAGCTATCGAATTTCATATTTGAAACTATGTCGACATGGCATGGCAGTCCCTCATTTCGACACGGGCTGGTGGGCGTCGCTAATTCACCAATTGCGGCTCCGCACCGCCGTTAGATAAACGGCAAGTAAAAAGCCAAATTGACTGGCGCGCCGAGCCATACGCCTGCTACTGCTGCGGCACAAAACAAGCAAAAAACGTTGGGAGGAAGACAATGAAAAACCTGCAGGGACGGACGGCTGTCGTCACAGGCGGTGCCAGTGGTATCGGCCGGGCTTGCTGCGTGGGCTTGGCACGCGAAGGGGTTGCAGTCCTGGTGACGGATATTGACGATGCCGGAGCTGCAGAAACTGTCGCAATTATCGAGAACGAGGGCGGCAAAGCGATTTCGGCTCATCATGACGTCACGGACGAGGCGCGCTGGGACGAGATTATCGCTTTGTGTGAATCTGAACTGGGCACTCCATCGGTGATGGTGAACAATGCCGGCGTCGCAATTGGCGGCGCAATAATGGAATTCAGCCTCGCAGACTGGCAAAAGCAGATGGCCATCAACATGGACAGCGTCTTCCTCGGCACGCGCGCAGCAATGAAAGCCATGCAGATCAAGGGGGGCTCGATCATCAATTTGTCGTCCATCGCTGGATTACGCGGAGCATCAGGTGTCAGCGCCTATTGCGCCAGCAAAGGCGGCGTTCGCCTTTTCTCCAAGGCGGCAGCGGTCGAATGCGGCCAGCTCGGCCTGCCAATCCGCGTCAACTCGGTTCACCCAGGCATTATTGATACGCCAATCTGGCAAAAATCCATCGCGCGCATGACTGAAACCATGTCTTCAGATCAGATTGCCGGCCTGTCGGGACAATCAGGTGCGAACACTTTGAACGCAGACATTATCGCACAGGCAGCTCCCATGGGACGCGCTGGTCGGCCTGAGGAGGTCGCAGACCTCGTCGTTTTTCTTGCCAGCGACTCATCGAGCTATATCAGCGGACAGGAACTCGTCGTGGACGGAGCCATGACTGCCAGTTAAAAACGGCCAAACCGGAAACGAGCGCGGAAAAGCGCTCATCGCCCAGTCCTGTTTGCCATATAGGGTCAGAATTTCCCAAATGGTCTAGGGTTCGGGCTCGGGTCTTGCTGTTGCCAGGCGAAGCAACCCGCATCCGATCCGTAAATGAAAGCTATCGATTTGACTGAAGTGACCGTCGTTATTCCGAGCTACAATAGCTCCGCCACAATCGAGGCCGCCGTTCGGAGCGCGCTTCTTCAAACCGAGCCCGTTAGCGTCATCGTTGTCGACGACGGGTCGAAGGATGACACTGTCGAGAAGGTACAGGCCCTAGCGAAGGACACCTCTCGACTGTCAGTCTTGGTTCAGTCGCGCAACCAAGGACCATCGGCTGCGCGAAATCGGGCTATTGGGGCAGCCGGCACATCCTGGATCGCAATCCTCGACGGTGACGACTACATGCACCCCGACCGTATTCGGCGGATGTTGGAGGTCGCACTTACCGAGGATCTGGATATTGTCGCCGACGATCTCATCCGAATTTCGGCCGAGCCAGATCCGAAGACCGGCACACGCCTTTGGTCGGATACGCCAATTGGACTGATCCACGTTGATCTCGCTCGTTTTGCGCGGGAAAACATAGACAAATACACAGGCAGTCGACGCGAACTTGGCTATCTTAAGCCTCTGATGCGTCGGAGCTTTCTGATCGACCAAAAGATTTCCTACAACGAGACGATGCGCCTCGCAGAGGATTACGACCTCTATATGCGTGCATTGCTATCAGGCGCGCGTTTTGGCCTGATCGATCCGTGCGGGTACTATTCAATCGATTATCCGAATTCTCTTTCGAAAGAATACGCTTCCACTGATTTGCGCAAGGTACTCGATCGCGACATCGAGCTGCTACGGCAACCTGAGTTGACCCCTGTCGAGCGTCGGGCCGTGCGCGAACACAAAACGCTTGCGTACAAGCATTGGGCCTGGATGCATCTAATCGAAATGGTGCGTGATCGTAACCTGCTCGGCGCTGCGCGCAGCTTGATCGCTCCGCCTGACGTGTTCGGCGCGCTCTTGTTGCGCTTGTGCCGACATGCACTTGGCAAGGAGCCTGTACCCCACGCCGTAGAGAACACCGCTGAAATTCAGTCCATCGACGCAATACTGAAAAGCACGACGGCGTCGCTCGCCTCTTAGGCTCCGCCTTTTACCAACGCGATCGCTTCTTCGCGGCGTCCCTTGGCCGCCATAATGGATGCGCGCCACAACCGTACGGCAAAAGCGGGTGCAAGAGCCGCCATAGCGGCAGGATAAGAAACCAATCCGACACTTACCAATATCAACAGTTGAACAGGCGCATGGATTGTGTCCGACAGCGAGTTCAACAGCGCCCAAACGACAACAGCCATAATTGCAGAAGCCATCAGTGAAGTGGATCCGACGATTATCTGACGATGCATCGGAAATCCGATGGATTCCTTCACAGCGTATGCCCCGATGACCCACGTAATTATGATCTGGGCAAGCACTGCCAACGCAACGGCTTCGAGACTGATTTGGATCGTCGTAGCAATCAGGGCACCAGTCAAAGCCAGGCCTACCAAGGAAATCTTGAACGTCCAGTCGACCCGGCCAACACCATTCAGAACACCAGTGTTGAATGCTGATGTCGGCGTTCTGAGGCCCATAAGAAAGAAAATCTGGATTGTTGGCACAGCCGGTATCCACTGCTCGCCGAACACGACGGGTATCGCAACGGGCGCAATGACAAACGCCCCAATGAATGTTGGATAAGCGATCAGCGCCGCAAGCTTCATGGCACCTTCGATCGCCCGGTGCAGCATTGGCAAATCGTGCTGGGTTTGCGAGGCAACTGGCAGGGCAACAGCCGCGAAGGGTTGCACGACGGCTGCCTTTGCCTGCTCAAGTAAGCGGGTTGCCATATTGAACATACCGAGCGCTGCCGGTCCCTGCACCGCACCAACGGCGCTGCGGGTAAAGGCCGATTCCACAGACTGGATCACCCGTGTGGCCATATTCAGCGAGTTATACCGGGTCAGTTCAACTGTCTCAGCCCAACTCGTCTTTATGGAGGGGCGCCATTTCGCGATGGCCGTGAAAGCGACAAGGCGAATGATCCGGCGCGACATCTCCATGAAGATCAATGCCCATGCGCTCCTGAGATAAATGGCACAGACGATACCCACAATCGACGCCACGAGCGTTCCCAGAATGTCGACAATCGTTATCTCTCGATAACGCAGGTCTCGCTGCAACAGCGCAGCCGGGATCGACGCAAACGCGCCCATGAAAAGCGTGATCGAGAAAAACTGCATCATCGCTTCGAGTTCTGGATGGCCGAACACACGCGCAATCAAAGGAGACGCAAGGCTGATGCCCAACCAGAACGCCGCCGCCAGAATCAGCGACTGCATAAACACCGAGTTGATATGGCCAGGCTGAAGATCCCGGCGCTGTATCAAAGAGTCATTCAGGCTGCCCGAAACAAACATTTCCGGAATGGCGAAGGCAACCAACACCATTCCGAACACGCCAAAATCGGTCGGCGACAACAAGCGCGCAATAATGACCAGCGAAAGCATTCCGCTGATCATGCCGAACCAGTTGCCCATCGCATTGAGCAAGACCGCCTTTCCGGCACGCCTGAGCAGACCCTCTGACATTCCTAGTGCTGTGGTTTTTCAGATGAACTGAACGCAGTCGTTTTGGCCGGTTGTATGTCAATCGTTGGCATTGCAGCAGCCTTCTTGAGTTTGTTTATGATCAGAAAGTAGCTGACCGACTTGCGGGGATCCATGTCGAAAAGCGCCGACCTGACCTTCCACCGAAGTCCTCGCGCCAATGCCGCGACAATTTTGGAGCCTATTGGGGAAGAGGTTGCGATCTCGCAAAGTTCGTCGACTAGTTTCGTATTTTCAAGAATTTCGTCGCACCCATACTTTGAAGCGAACGTAGAGCGCAAGGCGGCTATCTCAGGTCTCGACAGCGACTGGTGGCTCGTGGATTCAGCTTCGCGCAAGTCCAACACCGTCAGGTTCCATAGTTTTTTGCGAGCCATCACACTCGCCCGCCGAATAAGGGCATGACGCTTGTTCACCGGATCCGATACGGTTCGGCCCTTGCTCAGGTATTCGTCAAGCTTGAGTTCCGGATAACATTTCCGGAAAATCACCTTGTCGAACTGAGACCAGGCGGCATCCCGCTTGGCTGTATGTATCTGCTCAGCATGGCTGCCACGCATTCCATCATGCACCCTTTGGAAGAATACTGTCTCTTCTGTCGATACGGATGTTCCCAACCGCGCCAGCCGTATGAGCATCTCGTAGTCTTGAGACCGAACCAACTCTTCATTGAAAGGGCCGGCAAGCCTGTAAAGTGATCGACGAACGATCATGCCCTGCTGGTGAGCAAACATGTCATCTAGAGTGGCCGCCAGAAATTCATCCGACTCGCAATTGCGCCAGTATCCGGTTCCAAGATTACTGAATTCGCCTACGGGATCGATTGAAAAGCGTTCATGACGTCCATAAGCAATGCTGGCTTCAGGGTTGGCCTCAATCAAGCCAACCAGTATTTCCAGAGCGTTCAGCGCAGCAATGTCGTCGTCATCGAAAATCCAGACGAGATCACCGGTCGCGTGTTTGAGACCGAAATTCAGAGCCGCGGCTTTACCGGCATTGGGCTGGGACAATACGCGGACGCGATCTTCATATGGCTTCAACAATTCCAAAGTGTCGTCTGTCGAGCCATCGTTGACGATAATTATCTCGTCGGCTGGACGGGTTTGTCCCAGAATGGACGTCAGGCTTTGCAACAGGAAATTGGCCCGATTGAACGTTGGCACGAGTACGGTGACTGAATTTGACTTCATTTTTCATCCCGACGCGTTTGGTTCATCAAGTTCTCTGGCAGCCATTTTTGCGTGGCACCGAACTTGCTCTCCACAATCGTAGCAATTAGCGCGCCACTTACTGCCAGTTTGTGCAGCAGGCGCATCAGGCACAGGTAAAGTTGAGGACGATTCGAAAAATGAAAATCGCATTCTTCGTAAATGCATTTCCGATGATGTCTGAAGCTTTCATCGCCAATAGCGCTGCCGCGTTGATCGATCAGGGCCACAGTGTCGACATTTTCGGAGTTGGAAACGTTCCTGCCACCGGGCTTTCTGTCAAAGCTGTGGAACGCCACCAGCTGGAACAGAACACGGTTAACATGAGATGGCCCACGTCGACAGTTGGTCGCCTGGCCCACCTCCCGGTCGCACTTGGAAAATTCTCAAAAAATCATGGCGTTGCGGCGATGACTCGCCTTAGCCCTGCAATCTATCGACGCTCCTTGCTGGACCTCAGCGCGGTTTACCAGGCCAGTGCGATCAAGAATGCTGGTGAATATGATATCCTCCACTGCCAATTTGCCACGATAGCCGAAAGCGTGATCAAGCATCGCAAGGCGGGCTTCCTGAAAGGCAACATCGTCGTCAATTTCAGAGGCTACGATATCTCAGAAACCGTTTCAGCGATCGGGCCACATCTCTATGATCATGTCTGGCCAGAGGCCTCCAGCTATATCGCCAATTGTGACTATTTCCGCCGCCGTGCGATCGAACTCGGCTGCCCGCCGGACCGGATAGAAGTCATCGGGTCTGGAATTCGTCTGGAAAACTTTCCGTTTGAACCGAAATCTCCCGACCGAACCGGTCCTATAAGGTTTCTGATGGTCGGTCGGTTGATTGAACGCAAAGGGATGCACATCGCGCTTCAGGCCCTGTCGCAATACATTTCGAGGAATCAGGTCGAAATTGCTGTTGATATCGTTGGTGACGGCGTGATGCGCTCAGAACTGGAGACGCTCACAACCAGGCTCGGTCTCGCCAATATGGTGGCGTTTCATGGCGCCCGCGACCATTCAGAAATCGCTGATCAAATCCGCAATACAGACGTTTTCCTGGCCCCATCGATGACCAGCGCCAATGGCGGCCAGGATGGCCCCGTGAACACCTTGAAGGAAGCGATGGCAATCGGCCGTCCAGTGGTGGGAACGCGTCACGGCGGCATTCCAGAACTGGTTGGTGACGGCGAGACAGGAACACTCGCCGACGAAGGCGACGTCACCGACTTGTGCGCGGCAATTGAGCGCCTGATCCACAATCGCGCCGCTTGGCCGAAAATGGTCCAGCGCGGTCGCGAAAAGGTGGAAGCGATGTATGGCCTAGAGCGATGCACCGACCAACTCATCCAACATTACGAGCGGTGCCTGTCAGAAGATGCGGCACTCCCGAACATCCCAAATTCAACAGCAGCGTGAAAGCGATCACAACATGAGCAATTCCCAGCTTAATCAGCCGGCCGCAACCGTCGTCATCACCGCACGGGACCGCTTCAGCCTGGCTGTCCGCACACTCGAGAATGTGGTGGCCGTCACGCGCCAGCCCTACAAACTCATCTACATCGACTCCGGCAGCCCGAAACCCGTCGCCAGCGAGCTCAAGCGTATCTGTGAAGAAAATGGATTTCGCTATGAGCGCTATGACCACTTTCTCAGCCCATGTCAGGCAAGAAACCGTGGGCAGCACCTGGCCGATACGAAATATGTTGCCTACATCGAAAACGACGTCATGGCCGCTGAAGGTTGGCTTCAAGCACTTGTGAAGTGCGGCGATGAAACAGGCGCCGAAGTTGTTCAGCCCCTGATTTGCCAGGGCATGCCGCTCCACACGGAAATTCACCAGGCTGGCGGCAATTTCGCCGAAAGCATCGAAGGCTTTTTCCACGGCACACCGGAACAACACCGTTTGCTCGACAGTCATCTCAATGACCAAGGTAAACGCATCGACGAAGTCGAACTCAAGCGCATGGAAACGCAAGTTTGCGAGGTTCATTGCATCCTGGTTCGCCGCGACACATTCCAGCGTTTCGGTGATTTCGATGAGGGTATGCCCTGCTCCAAGGACCATGTCGATTTCAGCATTTCCATCTGGAACAAGGGCGGGCGCATCATGTTTGAACCAACCGCCATCGTGACGTTCTGTCACCCTGACCGCACACACCCTGTCGAACCGATGGACTGGCCTTTGTTCATTCTTCGCTGGTCGCCAAAATGGCAACGCAAGAGCTTGGCTCACTTCCAGAAAAAATGGGGCTTGGAGAAAGACCCGTACTTCAAGAAATATCAAAAGCTCACGTCATGGCGCTACCATGAAGGCGTCGTGAAACCCCTCGTGCGGAAAGTTCCGTTTATCGGCCACAGCTACAAGGTCCAAAGTCTCGCTTCCGCAGCGATGCTACCCATGGTGAGCGCGATCGGCACCCGTCTCGCCCGCAAGCAAGCAGCCCAAACTGCCGATTGGAACAGCCACGCCGCCTAACCTGCGATATATCACCGGTCCCAACCGGTGATATAACGTTTTCACCACCTCTGATTGTGTTGTTGGCAGACACTCGAAGACTGATGACGCCCGAAGCAGCGACAAGATGCCATGCGGTATTTAGACCGTTGCTCCCGCGCTTGGTTTGACACTTGCAATCTGCTGGGTCATCAACCGTTTCGGGGAACGCAAATGCCAATATCGGACAGTGTCAAACTTGTCGGGAACGTCACAGTGCATCATCCTGATCTCGTCAACCTGTACGGGTGCGAGGTAGGTGATGGCAGTCGGATTGGTGCATTTGTCGAAATCCAGAAGGGCGCCTTTATTGGCGAACGCTGCAAGATTTCTTCCCACACATTCATTTGCGAAGGCGTCACAATTGAAGACGAAGTCTTCATCGGACATGGCGTGATGTTCACCAATGACCGCTTCCCCAAGGCAACAAATCCTGACGGCTCGGCCCAAACCGACGATGACTGGAAGCTGGAACTTACGTGCGTCAAACGCCAAGCATCGATTGGATCTAACGCAACCATCCTTTGCGGGATAACAATTGGTGAAGGTGCCCTTGTATCTGCCGGTGCTGTCGTCACAAAAAATGTTCCTGACTTCGCTATCGTCGCGGGCGTACCAGCCAGGGTGGTCGGCGACGTCCGAAACAGATAGCACACGAAAAATCAACGAAACTCGCGGCCTGGCCGCAAACCACATAAGAGCCCAGAATGAGCGCCGACAAGAAAAAGAATAAAACCATCAATATCGGCGTCGTGGGATACGGCTATTGGGGGCCAAACCTGGTCCGCAACTTTGCGGAACTCGAAGATGCGCACGTCCACACCGTGGCAGATCTAAATCCAAAAGTTCTGGAGATCGTCGCGCGTCGTTTCCCGGCGACCAAAACAACGACTGATTTCCAGCAGATGCTGCAGGACCCGGAAATTGACGCTGTGGCCATCGCCACGCCGGTCAACACTCACTTCCCGCTCGCCATGGCCGCCCTCAAGGCCGGCAAACATGTCTGGCTGGAAAAGCCTATGGCGGAAACATCCCTTCAGGCCCGATCACTCGTTGAAGAAGCGGAAAAGCGTAATCTTGTTCTGCACGTCGACCACACGTTCATCTACACGGGAGCCGTCCAAAAAATCAAAACGTTGATCGATAGTGGCGAACTCGGAAAGATTCTGTATTTCGACTCGATCCGTGTAAATCTCGGCTTGTTCCAGCGCGACGTGAACGTCATTTCTGATTTGGGGGTTCATGACTTTTCCATCCTCGATTATCTGTTCGAAGAGCACCCGATCGCTGTTTCAGCGTCAGGCATCAACCACTTCCCGGGAACGCCTGAGAACCTCGCCTACATCACCTTATTCTACGAAAGCGGCCTGATCGCTCACGCCAACGTTTCCTGGCTGGCGCCCGTGAAAGTGCGCCAGATTTTGATTGGCGGTTCCAACAAGATGATCACGTATGATGACCTCGAACCGAGTGAAAAAATCAAGATTTACGACAAGGGCGTCAGCTTCACCGACGATCCGGAAAAGATTCAGGAAATGCGTGTAGGCTACAGAACGGGCGACATGTGGGCACCAAAAATCGACGGGGCCGAAGCCTTGAGCGTTGAAGGCAAGCATTTTGTCGATTGCATCATCAACGGAACAAAACCAATCACTGATGGCCGACTTGGCCTCCGCGTCGTCGAGGTCATTGAAGCCGCAACCAGTTCAATGCGGGGTCGCGGCGAAACCGTTCACCTCCCACGCCAAGGAAAGTAAGAATGATTCCGTTTGTTGATCTGAAGGCCCAATACCACTCAATCAAGCCGGAAGTTGATGCTGCCATTCAGGGCGTCCTGGAAAGCTGCGCATTTACGCTTGGCCCGGACGTGGCTGAATTCGAAAAAGAGTTCGCCGCTTACTGCAACAATTCTCACGCCGCAGGCGTCAACAATGGCACGAGCGCCCTCCACCTCGCTTTGCTCTCGGCTGGTGTCGGCCCAGGCGATGAAGTCATCACGGTTCCTCACACTTTTGTCGCATCCGCAGCGGCGATTTATTATACCGGCGCAACGATCAAGCTTTGCGACATTGATCCAGTCACATTCACAATGGACCCGGTCGCGCTTGAAGACGCAATCACGCCGCGCACGAAAGCGATCATCCCTGTCCACCTTTACGGCCAAATGGCGGACATGGACCCCATTATGGCCATCGCGAAGAGGCATGGTCTTGTGGTGCTCGAAGACGCCGCTCAGGCGCACGGCGCCGAGTATAAGGGGCGACGAGCAGGTTCGATCGGTGATCTTGCCGGATTCTCATTCTATCCAGGGAAAAACCTCGGCGCTGCAGGCGAAGGTGGCATGGTCGTCACCAGCAACCCGGAATACAATCGCAAGGTCCGCATGTTGCGCGACTGGGGCGCCGAACAGAAATATCACCACGAACTCAAGGGATTCAACATGCGTCTTGAGGGCATTCAAGGCGCCGTCCTCCGTGTGAAGATGAAATATATCGAAAAATGGACTGAAATGCGCAGGGACGCTGCTGCGCGATACGACGACTTGTTTGCAGGATCCGGAGTAGAGACGCCATTGCAACTCGACGATCGCCGTCATGTCTACCACCTCTATGTCATCCGGACACCAGATCGGGAGCGCTGGATTGAAGAGCTGTCGAAGAAGCAGATCCAGACCGGCATCCACTACCCCTTCCCGGTTCACTTGCTGCCTGCCTACGCAGACCTCGGCTACAAGCAGGGCCAGTTCCCGCATTCGGAAAAAGCAGGCAATGAAGTGCTGTCTCTGCCGATGTACCCGGAAATTACCGGCGACATGCAATCGGTCGTGGTCGAGGCGGTAAAAGACCTTCAGCTACAGTTGGCCTGAACAAGAATTCAAAAAGAGCATCGGTTGACTTGTCGGAGCCAACCAATTTGCCATTCATCCGACGAAGCAGGCATATCGAGTAGTTTAAAAGGCGACTGAAATGAACCTAGATGGCGCGAATATCCTGGTCACTGGCGGCTGTGGCCTGATTGGATCCACGACGATTGACGAAATCCTCGCGACAAGCAGCCCCAAAAAGATTGTGATATTTGACAACCTCTCGCGTGGTTCGATGCGAAATGTCGTCGAGGTCATGAAGGATTCGCGGGTCGAACTCGTGAAGGGTGACATTCGCGATGCGAAAGCCGTTCAAGACGTTTCCGTCGGGATGGACGCTGTCATTCACATGGCGGCCATTCGTATCACCGCCTGTGCCGCTGATACACGCGAAGCGATGGAAGTCATGTGCGACGGCACGTACAACGTCATTGAAGCGGCGCACACATGTGGCGTAAAAAAGGTCCTCGCGGCCTCCTCTGCCTCCGTCTACGGAATGGCCGACACTTTTCCCACGACTGAAACACACCATCCCTACAATAACCGCACATGGTACGGCGCATCGAAAGTCATGCTTGAGGGCCTGCTTCGTTCATTCAACGATATGTACGACACAAATTATGTCGCGATGCGCTACTTCAACGTCTATGGCCCGCGCATGGATATTCACGGCAAGTACACTGAAGTCCTTGTTCGATGGATGCAGCGCATATCCGAAGGAGTTCCTCCGCTGATACTTGGTGACGGAAAAACGTCGATGGATTTTATTTATATTGAGGACCTTGCACGCGCGAACGTGCTTGCGCTGAAATCCGATGCTTCTGACGAAGTGTTCAATGTCGCGTCCGGCGTAGAAACCAGCCTTAATGAACTCGCGGCAGCCTTGATGAAGGTTATGGGTGCAGATCCGTCAATGGTCCCGGAATACGGTCCGGAGCGATCGGTCAATGCAGTTGCACGTCGTCTCGCAGATACATCAAAGGCTGAAAAACTTCTCGGCTTCAAATCCCAGATCGATTTGGAAGATGGCCTGCGCCGCCTTGTCGCGTGGTGGAAAGCCAACAAGGACAGGTTCGAATGATCCCGATCATCAGACCGGTAATGGGTCAGGAAGAGGCAGACGCAGCTGCCCGGGTCATCCTGTCTGGCTGGATTACCCAAGGTCCCGAAGTAGCAGCCTTCGAAAATGAATTCGCGGCCTTCATGGGCGCGGAAAACGCGGTGGCTGTATCGAACTGCACGACGGGGCTTCATTTGGCACTTCTTGGCGCAGGCGTCGAACCTGGCGATGAAGTGATCACGGTCAGCCATTCCTATATCGCAACAGCAAATGTTGTCCGCTATTGCGGCGCGGAACCTGTTTTCATCGATGTCGATGCGGCGACCTTCAACATGGACCCCGCTTTGATCGAGGCGGCGATTACGTCGCGCACCAAAGCCATTCTTTTAGTCCACCAAATGGGCATGCCCGCAGACCTTGCAGCCATTGTGGCTGTCGCACGCAAGCATGGTCTCAAGGTTGTTGAAGATGCGGCCTGCGCAGCAGGTTCCGAAATCAACTGGCAGGGCGAATGGGAAAAAGTCGGGCGGGTGCGTGGGGATGCCGCCGTGTTCTCATTCCATCCCCGAAAGATCATGTCTACGGGCGATGGCGGTATGATCACCACGCCGCATGAAGACTGGGCCGCGAAATTCCGCCTCCTGCGCCAACACGGCATGAGCGTACCGGATACAGTCCGACACAAAGCCAATACCGTGATTTTCGAAACCCATCCTGTGATGGGCTACAATTATCGGATGACAGACATCCAGGCGGCCGTCGGACGTCAGCAATTGAAGCGCCTGCCCGAAATCACTTCCCGCCGCCGCGAAATTGCCAGCCAGTACAAGCAGCTTCTCGCATCAGCGCAATGGATCGGATTGCCTGAAGAGCCAACGTGGGCGCGGTCAAACTGGCAGAGTTTTTCTGTACAAATCCCAAACTCGTGTGACCAACGCGAGGTTATGCAGAGCATGCTGGATGCCGGCGTGTCTACGCGGCGGGGAATCATGTGCGCGCATCGCGAGAATGTCTACAGGGACTCTTCCCTTGTGGCTCCGTTGACCCAGTCGGAGTTCGCGCAGGACCATCGCATCATTCTGCCGCTTTATCCTCAAATGTCTGATCAAGACGTCGCCTTGGTGGTGGAGACTATAAAAGCAGCAACTACCAATTGAGCTATCCAGCGCAATCACTTTTCTGCAATGATTCCTAAACCCCAGATGAACATAGCTCAAGGGGATTGACCGACGATATCCCGTCAGCTCATAAGCAGTGGCAACTGTAGCTTACCGCCATAGTCCGTGACACGAATTTGCATCCGACCACTTTTCAATCAGGCAATTAACAAATGACAGATGCGGCGCACGGTAGCAGGTTTACACATCCGAACGCGACTGACGAATCGAAATGCGACGACTCTAAAAACTTAATTCTAAGTAATTACAAGAGGCTAGATTTAAGAATCGCGCAGGCTGAGCAATCCCTTAGCGAGGGAATGCTTGAGTTAGCCGCGTTTGAAGCGATGCTTGCCGCAACTATTGCCACTCACGCACATTGCGGTGTCTTTGCGAGCAAACGTCTAGAATTGGTTATCCGCGGCATCTCCGAGAAGTTGGATATCCCAGTTGCAACCAAACAGCGCAAGACGTATGCAAAAGACATAAAACGCGTTCTGCATGTGGCAACCGAAGTATCGCCGGTAGGCGGACTGTCACGAATGATCAGTCGCTGGATCAACGCAGACCCCGATCGATCGAACTCGCTGGCAATCACGAGGTACCGGGAGAAAATTCCGAACCACCTAACTGAAGCCGTTCATTCATCCGGCGGAACCCTGCATCTGTTAAACCTCCAATTTGGCAGTTTGCTGGACTGGGTAAAAGACTTGAGCCGGATTTCCGCCGATTACGACCTAATTGTTCTGCACACACATTGCGAAGACGTCCTGCCACTGATTACCTTCGCCTTAGGAGAGAAACATCCTCCCACGCTATTGCTCAATCACGCGGACCATTTGTTTTGGCTGGGCACGGGATCGGCCCACGCGGTGCTCAACCTTCGGGATGCAGCAAACCAGATTACCCGAGACAGGCGAGGCGTGGCGACCGAACGAAGTTTAATGCTGCCCACTCTCATCGACGACACGACACGCAGGCAGTCAAAGAGCAACGCGCGCAGATCGCTCGGTATAGGCGATGAAGAGTTGGTTCTGATATCTGTCGCGCGTGGCACAAAGTACAAATCGCGCCAAGGTCCGTCATACGCCGACCGATTTGTTCCCGTCTTAAACCAGAACAGGAATACGCGCCTATTCGTGGTTGGCTCCGGCATGCCGGAGAGTTGGAAAGAGGCAGAAAAGGCAACTGGCGGACGAATTGTAGGCTTGCCGGAACAGCCTGACCCTTGGGTCTATTTCGAAGCAGCAGACATATATATCGATTCATATCCATTTTCATCATCGACATCGTTGATGGAAGCGGCTGGATATGGGCTACCTCTCGTTACGCTGTTTACCGCTCCCGATGATGCCCGCATTGTCGGCATAAACCATCTTGGCTTGGAAGGCGGTCTCTTGCAGACCCGCTCAGAAGAAGACTGGGAGAATGCAATTACGCGCCTTCTGACTGACGATGCTTTCAGAAAGAACCAAGGCGCCCTTGCGAAAGAGGCTGTCAAGATTGCCCAACCGGAGGAGTGGAAAAACTGGCTGGAGCGCACATATCAGGACTCCCTCTCCCTCCCCCCGTTACGAAACGGCGCAGCCTCCATGCCGGATGAGACCGATACGCCCCGATTTGGCGAACCCGATCGGCGCCACCAAAGTATTTATGGCTCGGACGCATCCCTTGATAACATCGAACAAGATTACATTGGGCTACTTTCCCTGAAGGGACGGATTCACATGGTCCGCAAACTGCATCAGAACGGCCAGCTCGAATCCGGTATCGAATCAAGCCGCCTGATTGTTCCAGGATGGCTGAAAGCGCGCATACGGCTTGCACGAAACGGTTGAGCGTTCTGAGTGACTACCATTTTTGCGCCTTGGCCGAAGAAGACGATTGTCGCTGAGTGACGTTTTTCGTTAGCACCCTACGGATCGTCCTTGTCGGAATGATCCAAAATGCGCTGAAGGTGGCCTTGATTGCCCCCCAGCGATCCCCTGCCGAAGAGCGTTGGGATGCAACGTCTACGAAGTACAGCCAGTAATACGTCTGGCAGGCATAGTATGACCTTATCCATGATTTCCAGTCCGGCCACCTGTGACGGTTGGGTATGGCATGTCGCAGGAAGATTCGGCGGGTAAAGGCAGATCTCTGCAACTGCATCGTATTGAAGGAGCCCTTCGGCCGCTGCCTGAACAAAACGGATGGGAGCGCAACGAATCCAAATTTGTGGTCGGTCGCGATCCGCACCTGCCAGTCCCAGTCAGAATCTCCAATCAGTGACTCATCCATGTATCCATGCGTCTCAAGCACGCTCGCGCGAAACAGGGTTCCTCCGACCTGCGGAAAATAGCCGCTCAGAAGCATCAAAAAGAAATCTCCATCTTGAGGCACTTTTTCCGGCCACGGATCGTCTAGCGGCACCAGGTCTGGATCAGTGGAGATAATTTGGCTAAATACACCAGCAAATTCTTTTTCGGCATCAAGAATTTCGATGTGCTTGCGTATATGCCCAGGCAACCAAACGTCGTCGTCATCCAGAAAGGCAATGAACTCTCCCGTCGCCCGGCGCATGGCCAAGTTTCGCGGAGCGGGACAATAATTCTTCGGCGTGTATTGGTGATACGCCCCGTAATGCTCAGCGACCTCCTTGCTTGCAGGCAACCCTCCATTGTCACCAACAAGTATCTCGAATTTCAGATCTGGCCCCTCTATCGCGCGAATGGATGCAAGAGCCTCGGCCAACAGTTTTGGCCGATCCCGTGTCGCGACGATAACGGATACGAGACGAGGTTCCGCCATCAGAACCACTCTTGCCGCGAGTAAGAACTGGCTGTTGGGTAAATATTGAAGCTTAATCCATCATAAGGCTTGCTCACGGATGCACGTGTGAAAGTATCGCCGGACCGCACATTTTCAGCTTCCATGTGCATTGTGAAACAGTCTGGTTTTCGCGACAGTTCGCTTTGTCGGCAAAGCCGCTTTCGGGCGTCGTAGCAGCGGGGCCATTCCCTCTGCCTAATGATCCGGCACTTCAGCCTGCATCCAATGCCGCCCTTTCGAGAGCGCTCCAAAGAGATGATGAGTTTCCGCTCGCAGATCATGCATATCACGGCACCGCAAGTGATCTTTGCGCCTGCCATTCTGACGGCTTTCTCCAAAACCAGTTTCAAATACAAAGCTCCCACTTGCCGCCGATGACCTGTGAAGTCGATTTTAATGATAACCCGCTGTTCTTTTAGCGTCTGACAATTCTAATGTTAAGGTTTGTGAAACCGGCACACCGCCAAATACCCGCGTAGGAAGCACAACTTACGAGACCCTTCAAGAACTGCAAAAATTCTACACTCAGGTGCCTCGCGAATTGGTCTATATTCCGGATGGCTCAAAATACCCTCCCATTCACGCATCGCGCGCATTTGAGGTGGCGGCCGGGTTCGCAAAAAGAGACCCAGACGGCAGATGTCTTGAACGTCTCTGATGGTCAGTCAATTCAATAGTGCGCTGATCCCTCCCTCGGTGACCCAATGAGGCAAATTTCTCTCTTATAGACAGCTCCGGACGCCATCTGGAACGTGATTTGCATGGCGTTATTGTGCGCGACGTGAATCTCTGTTCAAAGCGTCGTGAATTCGTGAGCTTGTCCCGCTGTCTGCCCGCCGGGGCAAGGGCGTGTGGGGGCAATATAGTCGGTATTGTAAAGCGTGCTTTTTAACTCGTTCGAATTCCTGATTTTCTTTGCCGTCGTTGCAAGCAGCTACATGGTTGCCCCCGTGCGGGCCCGCCTCCCATTGCTGTTTGTGGCCAGCCTGTTCTTTTACGGATATACGTCGCCGCTCCTGCTACTGCATCTCGGCGCGGTCGCTGTAATCACCTACTTCGTCGGCATCGCCATTGAGCGCAGCGACGCTGTTCCCCGAAAGAAGGTGCTGCTGACTGCAGCGCTCGTCGGCCTGGTCGGCAATCTGGTGATTTTCAAATATACGTCGTTCCTGAACGAGACTTTCCGCTCGCTATTTGGTTGGTTCGGCGCTGCCTACGACATCCCGGTGCTCGACATCATCCTGCCGCTCGGGATTTCATTCTACACCTTCTTGATGATCGGTTATCTGATCGATGTCTTCCGCGGTGAGGAAGCTGAGCGCGATTGGCTCGTATTCGGCGTATTTGTATTCTTTTTCCCAAAGATGATAGCTGGCCCTATCGAGCGCGGCAAAAATCTGCTGCCACAGCTGCGAGCCTCGCTTCCCGGATTCGATTATGTGATGGTCACTGCAGGCTTGCAGTTGATGCTTTGGGGCGCTTTCAAGAAAATCGTCGTAGCTGATCGCATCGCGCCGTTTGTTGACCGGGTATATGATGCGCCACACGAATTTAGCGGCGTGTCGCTTGTGTTCTCCACGTGGCTCTACGCCTTCCAGCTATATTTTGACTTCAGTGGCTACACCGATATCGCACTTGGCGCGGCCATGATCTTCGGCATCAAGCTGCTGCCGAACTTCAATCGTCCGTATTTCGCCGTTTCCATCCAGGACTTCTGGAAGCGCTGGCACATGTCACTGACCTCATGGCTCAACGACTATATCTACACACCTTTCATGCGCAGCCGGTTCACCGGCCTCAAGATGTACAACCTGATACTGCTCGGCATGATGCTGACCTTCGTCGTCAGCGGGTTCTGGCACGGTGCCAACTGGACATTCATTGTCTGGGGTGCGCTGCACGGCTTCTACATCGTGGTGTCCCTTCTGGCGCAGAAACGATGGAACAAATTTGCCAAGAATACTGGCCTGAACAAAAGGAAGAAGGCCTATCGCGCTCTCAAGATATCCGTCACATTCTTCCTGGTCTGCTTTTCCTATATCTTCTTTCGCGCATCCAGCATCGGTGATGCAGGATTCATCATCGTCCACAGCTTCACGGGCTGGGGAGACCTGATCGGCGGCATTCGTGCGGTCGTCGATGGAAAACTTTCAGAGATGCTTCTCGCCTTGCTCGGTATCGCTATCGTCATGGCACCGGAATTGCACAAAGATCATGCAAAAATTGGCGCAAAGTATCAGTCACTACGCACGTGGCAGCGTTGGGGACTCATCTACGCAGCGACGCTCTCGATCGTGGTTTTGGGCGCTTATTACAACACTGACCAACAATTCATCTACTTCAGGTTCTGATTATGGAGCAGCAAATACAAGAGCCAAAAGTGGACGATCCGCTGGTCGCACCTCGGAAGGGGCCGCTTCAGCTTGTCCTCCGACTTCTTACGCTCGCTGTCGTCACGATTGGCGTGGTGCTCGCGATTGTCGTGCTAATTCCGGACGAGAACGACTACGCCAAGGCGACACTGCTCAAGCATGATCGCCTTGCCTCCCTAACAGACCGAAAAGTCGTATTGGTTGGTGGATCGAACCTGTCATTCGGTATGGAAAGCGACATTATCGAACGCGAAACGGCCTGCCCTACAGTTAACATGGGCATGAATGGTTATTTTGGTGCCCGGTACATGCTGAACGAAGTCAAGCCAGATCTGCGATCGGGCGACATCGTGGTCCTGGCATTTGAATGGGATAATTACGGTAAATCGGTCGATGGAACCGGCAAGGATCTCCTCGCTATTGCGAAAACCAACCCGTCCGCACTTGCCTATTTCACGCCACACCAGATGGGCGCGGCCGCTTTGGAGATACCCTACATCGCTCAAGTAAAAATACTTCGCGTTATGGGCCAGAGCCTTCAGGCAGTTCGTTCGATCTTGGTTGCGACAGAACCCCAGGAAACGTCACTCATCAACGCAGTCGAAAGCTTCAAATCCTTTGACTTTCAAGGCGACCTGAACGGTCATGATGGCGTCGTCTGGGACTGGGAGTTCGAGCAGGGTTTGGACCTGACAACCACTGGCATCGACCTGGAGATCATCTCCCTGATCAAAGACTTTGTGCGCGTCATGCGGGAGCGCGACGTAACCGTATTAATGTCCTACACGCCGACGATGCGCCAGTATTACCAATTGCAAAGCGGGCCAATCAATGAGGCTCACCGACTACTCACCAGTGGTCCAGATGCCGTCGAAGCCCCGCGCCCTCCGGAAGATTTCGTGTTTGATAGCTCGTACTTCTTCGACACCGTCTACCATTTGAAAACAACCACCCGTGTCGAGCGCAGCCAGATGGTGGCGGATGACATTCACATCGTACTCGGAAGCAAACCCGATTGCCGGACCAACACCCCCTAAAGGAACTCCTCATGACCGAAGAACAAATCTACAAGATCATTGTCGAAACCATCAGCGAAATCATGGATGACAAGGGCCTGGACGTGCCAGAGATCACTGCCGACACAGCAGTTTTGGACGATGACCTTGGTATCGATTCTCTGGACCTGGCGACCATGGTCTCCGATCTAGAGGGCCGCATCGGCTTCGACCCGTTCGCCAAAGGTTTCATCGAATTCAAAACGGTCGGTGAACTGGCAAAACTGTACGTGCAGTAATGTCACAGACAGGACTGGGCTTCAGCATCGACGACGAAACGCCGGCAGTAACGCGGGGCGATCAGTTGTCGACTCGTGGTCATATTCGAGCAGGAGCGGACAGCCTGCGCGCGTCAATGACGGAAGCTGGCATCACGCGCCTCCTCGTTCACAGCGACGACTCGGCCTTGATCCTTCAATCAATTGCGGCCAGCGACGAACTGGGCGCAGACCTGTTTATTGCCCATACAAGTCTGTCAGATTCTCAGGTTGAGGCGATCTGTCAGGAACAGCACATCCAGCGCGTGCTGACGGCTCCTGCGGTTTGGCGCGACGTTCCTCTGGCAACGCCAATTAGCCAACCGCCAGGTGGCCGCATCTTCATGATGACATCCGGAACCACCGGCATGCCCAAGGTTGCCTCGCACAGCCTGCAGAGCTTGATTGCCAAGGCAAGAACCAGCCAGCGCAAACGCCCTGAAGATGGCGGACGTTGGCTGCTCACCTACCAGCCCACCGGTTTTGCCGGCCTTCAGGTGACGTTGACTGCAGCCCTTTGGGGCGGACTGCTGATCACCCCTCCAGAGCGCACCATGGGTGGTTTCCACCAGGCAACGCGTCAGTGGAACGCAAGCCATATCAGTGCCACGCCCACATTCTGGCGTTCGTTCCTGATGATCGCAGATCCCACAGAACTCTCGCTGCAACAAATCACCCTTGGCGGCGAAGCGGCAGACCAGCCCACGCTGGACCGTATTCGACGCGCTTTCCCCGACGTGCGCATTACCCACACGTATGCTTCGACAGAGGCAGGTGTCGTATATGCCGTACACGATGGCCTTGAAGGCTTCCCAAAAAAATGGCTCGACGAGCCACCTACAGGTGTTCAACTGCGTCTCTCTGACGGTTTCCTGCAGATACGGACACCGAACATGATGACGGGTTACGTTTCAGATCAGGCACAGCCCTTGCTTGATGACGGCTGGCTCGCAACTGCCGACCTGGCCGTTATTGACGGCGACCGTGTGCGGGTTCTTGGACGCGACGACAATACAATCAATGTCGGCGGATCAAAAGTGTATCCCCTACCAGTCGAAGCCATGATTCTTGAGCAACCGGGTGTCGTGGAAGCGCGCGTCTATGGCGTCTCCAATCCAGTTACCGGGCAACTGGTCGCGGCCGAAATCGTGCTCGAAGACGGCATCGATCAGAAGGTCGCAAAGAAAGCGATACTTACTGCCTGCCGCGCAGGACTCGCCAGCTACCAGATTCCGCGCGTCTTGAATTTCGTTGATGAAATAGCAGTCTCCGCTTCAAACAAAAAAGGGTGAGCGCTTCATGAAACGTAGACATGTCATCGTGACGGGCGGCAGCCGCGGCCTTGGGGCCGCCATGATTGAAGGCTTGCTGGCTGACGGTTATCGCGTTTCAACGTGCAGCCGCAGCAGGACGGACATTATTGATCGTCTTCTCGCTCACCCTGACTATGGGCAGCGCTTGTTCTGGGCAGCCTGCGAAGTTGGCGAAGCTGACCAGGTCGACGCCTTCGTTGCAGCCGCCATTGAATGGGCAGGCGAGGATGGCTTGTGGGGTCTCGTCAATAATGCCGGTGTCGCCCAGGCCGGCATTCTTGCTTCCTTTCCGAACGTCGAAAGCGAACGCATCCTGAAGATCAACCTGCTCGGTGCCATTCAAATGGCTCGTGCCGCCTCAAAAGTGCTGATCGCGCAAAGAGGTGACCATCAGGGCGGGCGCATCATCAATATCAGTTCAATCATCGGGACACGTGGCTATAATGGCATGTCGACCTATTCCGCCTCGAAAGCAGGCCTCGACGGCTTCAGTCGAGCCCTGGCGCGCGAACTCGGCCGGCGCCAGATCACGGTGAACAGTGTTGCCCCGGGCTACGTTGCTACTGAAATGTCCTCATCACTGACCTCAAAGCAACTCAAGCAAATTGTGGGTCGCACACCACTTGGACGTCTAGCCAGCGAAGAAGACATATTGAATGCAGTACGTTTTTTCCTGGGCGACGGGTCCGCGATGGTCACCGGGCAAGTGCTTCTGGTTGATGGTGGGATCAGCAGCTGAATAAATGAGAGAGAGCGGCCGTGTTGTCGGATGATACCAATCCATCATCAGGATGCCAGAATTCATCCCACCGCTTCCGTGCCTCCTTGGATTTCACCTTTCGGGAAACAAGGTTGACTGCCCCTGCTCTCTTCAGTCAGACCGCCTCTGGCGCCGCGGCCAGCGCTCGGGCAATCTCCAATGCCTGCGAGGGTTCATCCGCCCAATGAATAGTGCTGTATCCCCGAGTTGAATACTCCCAAACGGCCCGGTTCTTTCCGAACTGGTCGGGAAGCAAAACGCAGTGCTGGGATCGCAAGGCTGCCAGAATGTGTGGGTGCATCCGGTCGCTGACAAGCACCTTCCCCTGATCAAGCACATCATTTCCATGGGAAATGAGTTGTTGCGATATCGCTCGATATGACGCGCTCACCACCGCCGTCGTCATTGGGAGCAGCATAGGTGCCGAGCGACCGAGTTTCGATCCAATTCGTCCGGCCTTCACATACACAGGATTACGATCCCATGGTGTCCAGTCAAATACCTTGACGTCATCCGGCACCGTGTATCCCGCACTTTCCTTGTCAGCACGTGCCAGCCAGATCACATCATGTGCGGACGAAGCGGCCGCGCGTGGCTGGGGCGATAGCAGGAAAGTTGAATCGTGAACGGTCACCACCTCGGTATGATCCGGAAAGATTTCCCGCGCAGATGCCGCACTCACCGGATCGCGCGCCATCATGACAACGTCGCGATGATCACCAAAAATGGTGCCAGCCTCTCGTCGGTCATCATCGTCGACAAACAGCATCGTTGAAGGCAGCGAAATCAGACGGTTGCCGGGGCAGGCATCGGCGACTGCGCGCTTGACCTTCGCATGATCAGGCCACAGTCGCGAAACTGTCACGCCACCCAAGAACAATATGGGGCCATTACCGATGGCCTTGACCAGGTCGTGGACGTTGAAATCCCACTCATGCGCCGTATACGCGATACGTATGCCGCGCGATTTGAGGTAATCGCAAATCGACAACCACATCATGTGGTTTCCCACATTGTCATCGAGTGGAAATTTCAAAAGTGCGACGGGACGATCCGAAGCGATGTACGTGTCCAGACACGATGAAACTTCACTCGCCTGCGTTGCGAGTAAGGCAGCGTCGGTTGCCGACAATGTGGTTCTAGTCACAAGAACTCCGCTCCAACAAAAAAATCAATAATACCGCAACTGTCAGGCGGCCGCGATATTGCCAAGCCTCTCACACTGCAACACGGACAAAATCACTCCCGCCAATTCGAGACAAGGATAATGTCGACGGTCGCCACACGCCGTCCTGAATTGCCCATGGCGCGTTGTTGCCAAGCGGCTAGAACCACTCTTCCCAAGTGTCGAATTTGCCCTTCAGAAGCGCCTTGAAGATAAAGTCTCCATCGTACTTCGTCACGAATGTCCGGGCTACGGTATCGGTTGGCCGCGTCTCTTCGGCCTGAGCGTATATTGTGGAATATCCTGCTTCTCGCGCAAGCTTGCGCGCGTCTTCCGACCAATTGCCCGACTGTCCGAACGGAATGGCAAAAGTCTCGGGGGCAAACCCCAATCGCTTGGCAAACAGATCCCGTGAACCGGCAAGTTCATCGACCATCTGATTGACTTCAATATCATTGAACTGCGGGTGCGTCGCAGAATGACTACCCATTTCAGCGCCTGTCGCGAGGAGTGTCTCAATGTCCCGCCACGTCAGCACGGCGTCGTCCGAGAATCCGTGGCGGCCTTCTGACCATTCCGAAACCGGGAAGAACGTCCATGGCAAGCCGAGATCCTTCAGAACTGGCGCCGCCTGTGTCAGAACGGTCTTCAACCCATCGTCGAATGTAATCGCGAGGTCTTTCGGTCCACCGCCCGTGCGAACGATATCACTTGCCGGAACGAAATTGAATCCTGCATCCAGTGCGGTTTCTAGTTGCTTTCGGAATTGCTGCGGCGTGACATCGTTAACGCCCCACTCAGACTGACCAATGGAATGGTAGCAGAGGATGCGCCCGATATAACGCTTTCTCGCACGGCCCAGTGCAGCAATGATATTTCGCTCACAACACATACGCATGGGCGCAACATGGTGACGTTCTACACCTGCCAATCTGACGGCTTTTTTCAACACGCGTTTCAAATCTACAAATCTCCTTGGCGCCGCAGGTCACTTAAGTTCCGTTGGTGAGCAAGCCTACATCACCCATCCCAATGCAACATTAGCGAATTTGCGAAAGAGTCTGGACACGACCACTTGCAACGCTCAAAAGCGAATCTCCGTGTAGTCGCTAGCACTAAAACATATTTGAAATAAACCTTCAGAATTCGTCGCAGACACCCATAGTGTTACTGCAACGAACGTGCCGATTGTTGATGAATAATGACACCTTCCCCTCCACGCCGAGCAGGTAAAACAGATCGGCTTGTCGTTCTGGACGGATTACGGGGAGTCGCCGCGTTCGCGGTCATACTTGACCATGTGCCATCAGAATCTCTGCGCGCTTTGCTGCCTGGGCGCTATCTCGCCGTGGACTTCTTCCTGGTCCTGAGCGGGCTTGTCCTGGCGCGCGCTTATGGGGCGCAATTGGACAAACCGGCAATGGCCTGGGCCTTCATCAAGGCTCGAATTATCCGTCTTTACCCGTTCTACTTTGTCGGACTGTTGTTCGGATTGTCCGTGGCGACCTTGCTGGCATACCTGCAATGGAGTGAATACAGCTATTCGGGCATAGCAATCAGCCTGGCGTTCGGTCTTCTATTCCTGCCAGACCCGGCAACCATGCACACCGATGCAGAAACACTCTTTCCTCTGAATCCGCCCGCATGGACCGTGTTCATGGAACTGGTGGTCAATATTGTCTACGCCACCACGATCCGGTTTTTGCGCCAGAATGCCCTGATCTTGATGCTCGGGATCCTCGGTGTCGTATGCGCTTTATCTATCATGTCGTCAGAGGATTTGGGACCGGGCTGGAAGTGGTCGCACTTGCAAACGGGTCTGATCCGCGTCCTCTTCACCTTTCTGATGGGCGTGTGTCTTCAAAAGGTCCTGCATCACGCCAAAGCATTCACCGTACCGGCCTGGATCGCATTCGTGTTGCTCGTGATGATTATGGCATTTCCAGCGTCGGAACCGCTACGCAGGCCCTACGATGCACTGACTGCGATCGTCTTGATGCCTGCGCTCATATTCGTTTCGGCGAATGCTCGCGTGTCAGGTTTTTTCTCCAGACTGTGCATCTGGCTCGGCGCCGTATCCTATGGTGTCTACATTCTCCACTATCCGATTTATCTCGGCCTCAACACGGTCATGGCTGGTTTAAACATTCAGGTTTTCGGATTTATAACCGTGGTGCTGACTGCTTTGATTTCAGCAGTTACAGCGCAACTGGTGACCACTTTTTTCGAAGAGCCAGTTCGAAAGCTTTTGTCGCGCCGCTTCCTGCCTCGTATCCCGAGATGAAGCGGAATTGTATTATCCGGCTTAAGCGTCAATTCGGACACTTCATATCAAATGGAAAAGTGGCGGCCAGCTACGGCGAATTGTTTGCAAGCCCTCATAGTTGCAAGAGAAGCAAAAAATCAACGCAGGCGTGAGCCGTCTTGAGTTTCAATTCCTCGCATGATAGCGGGAGCGCGGTGGGGACAAAAATGTTGACTAAAAATGTTGCGCTTGCTCTTGCGGCGATAGGTCCGCGAGCGAATATCGATTGCATTTTTCGACCTCTTCAAACTGTAGCGGAGTAGTCGGACATGCGTCTCCCATCCTTTCTCCAGTTCGATTGGCGCTCGCCCTTCAATCAGTTGGCGGCTTTCCTGCTGTTTAATCAATTCGTTATTGGCGCGATCGCATTCCTGTCCGCGCCGAGAGGGTGGAATACAACCGACTGGCATTTCACCCGGAATTTGTTCGCAGTTTACGGCGCCGACGATTCCTGGGGGCCGATGACAACTGCGATCAACCAACTTGCGGCAGAACCCGATAAACCCCTCTACAGCACGCTTGTGTTCGAAGAGGGCGTGAAGTTCCAATACCCGCCAATGTCATTGCCCCCGTTCCAGTTGGTAAGTTACGGCGTCAATGCAGTGACAACCGATCCGTCGCGCGGGTTTGCGGCGATCGCGTGCATTTGCGTGGTCGCCATCGGTATCCTCACAGCCATGATCCTGGCACGCAGCCTCAAACGCCCGCTTACCCCCATCCTGATCTTCGTTGGTCTGTGCGCAGCGGCCACCTTCTACCCTCTGACCAAGGGCGTTGAGATCGGCCAGATTCAGACTTGGATCACATTGGCGTTTACCGCGGCTTTGTATCTGGCGATGACCGGTCGGATGCGCACAGCCGGCGTGCTGGTTGGCGCAATGTGTCTGATCAAGCCTCACTACGGTCTGTTCGTACTCTGGGGCGCGCTTCGCAAAGAGTGGGGCTTCGTCATCTCGCTCTTGGCGGTGTGCGTGATTGCATCGCTTGTTTCTGTCGGACTCTATGGATTTAATCAACATTTCGACTACCTGCACGCCCTGTCTTATCTTTCCAGGCACGGCGAGACGTTCTTCGCTAATCAATCAGTCAATGGCATTTTGAACAGGCTCTATGGACTGGCAAATCCTGACGCCTATTCCAATCTCCTGTTCACACCACACACGTTTCCACCCTTCAATCCTGTTGTTTACGCTGGCACGATGCTGGCAACCCTGGCCTTTGTCGCGACCGCGCTCGTGGCCAGTCGACGTGTCCGACCCCTCAGCTTCAGTATCATGATGCTCAGCATCACCATGGCTTCACCGATTGCCTGGGAACACCATTACGCGTTGATCTTGCCGATCTATGCCGTGGCCTTTGGTGCCATACGCGATCGTCCGATGGCCCTCATGTGGCTGGCAGGTAGCTACGTTCTGTCGAGCCACCTTTGGCTCGTCACAAATGTATTGTTCGATACGCCGGCCAATATTGTTCAATCCTACCTTTTCTTTGGTGCGCTGATTCTGCTCGTGCTGCTGCACTGGGCTTCGGCGGGCCTGCCTGAGCGCCCATGGTCCGCGACCACCGGATTTGTTCGGCAAAGATTGAACCGTCACAGAAAAGCGCTCTGACACACGTCAGGCGCCAGATAAACGCATCGAGGGGTACTTTCGCGGGCAAATCTCGCGCAAAATGCATATTTCGTCCAATTACGGGGATGAATCGCGGCCGTCTTCCATTCAAAGTGAATACGATTATGAATTCACTCTAAATCGGCTGCTGAATGGCATAGGTCTTGCTCTTGGGGACATGCCGTTGGGGGGCTCAGGCGCACGGTGTAATGGGTACTTTAGCGTCTCGACGGGGGATGAATTCATGCGGGACAATCTGATCGACTTGATGTTCGCGATCGGTCTGGGCGCGGCGTTGTGCGTCGGCTTGGCTTACTGCTTTCCCGCAATTTATTTGATTTTGGGCGGTTCGCTCAGCCAATTTTCGTCAATCTGTCTGATCGCCCTGACGATAGGTACATCAGTTTGGGCCGCGGCGCGTTTGTTCACAACGAATACATGGCTGGTCCTCTCAGGTGTTCTCGTGCTTCTTCTCGTTCCGGCGATCATCTCGGGTGCCATATTGGATACGACGATTGACGGGCAAGAATATCATTTCCTCGCGATACAGGCACTCGCGAATGGCTGGAATCCTTTCTACCACGCCGCCCCGAATTTCCCACTGGCCGACCAGATGAGCCTTCCGATCTGGGTCGACCACTACCCCATCGCGTCCTGGATGGTCATGGGCCTCGAAAAGGCCGCTGGCATTCCATACGCGCCAGCGAAGGGGTTCTCCTTCACCCTTATGGTGGCGTCGGCGCTGATTGCGGCGAGTGTGCTTCTCAGGCTCGGAGTCGCGCTTCTTCCGGGGTTCGCCATTGCAGGCACGGCGGCGGCTAATCCCATCACAATCGTCCAACTGTTCACCCGTATGAACGACGGTGTTCTGGCATCGTGCATTCTCATCATTGTGTCATTGGCGGTTGCCGCTGTGTGCCTGCGCAGGCGTGGCGCATTCCTGATGATCCTGCCTCTCCTTATTTTTGCGCTGAATCTCAAGTTCTCCGCCATTCCGATATTCTTCGCCATCTGTGGCTTCATTTGCGTTGCGATTTACTTTGCCAAAGGCCTCAGGGTGGCCGCGATCGCCGCAGCCTGTCTGGCCGCCACCGGCATTGTCGGAATTTTCGGAATCGGGTTCGCCCCCTATACGAACAATATACTCCAGTTCGGTCACCCGTTTTACCCGATAATGGGCGCTGATGGGGCTTGGGATATAATGTCCTCGAACACGCCCCCTGCGATTGAGGCGGCGGGTTCGTCTTCGGCATTCTGGGTCTCTCTCTTTTCACATACGACCCAAGGATATGCTGTTCCACCCAGCGCGAAACTTCCCTTCATGATTTCCATTGCCGAAATTCGCGCAGCTGGCGGTCCGGACGCACGGGTTGCCGGGTTCGGCCCATTTTTTTCCGGTGCCCTTTTTCTGGCATTGGCGCTCGGCATTGCATGCTTTGCTCAGGCACGAAGCAACATCAAAGTGCGCGTGGCACTGCTCGTCGGCGCGGCGATGCTTCTGATAACGCTTGTGTTCCCGGAAAATTGGTGGGCCCGCTACGTACCGCAATTCTGGCTTGTTCCCATATCCGTCGCCATCGCCTGCTTTCTGGCCCAAGGAAAGTGGAAGCGCATAGGTGCGTACGTCCTGGTCGGCGTAATGGCCCTGAACGCAACGATTCTTCTAGTCTCCTCAGGCGTTCAGGCGCTGAACCGGCATGACGATGTGATGCGGCAAGTCGAAAATCTGTTAGCGTCCGGCGGAACCTACGAGATTGACTTCGGCTACTCTTTGGCCCGAACCGACGTGTTTGACAATGCTGGTCTGCGCTATTCCGTTGTGCCGAATGTTACCCGCACAGACTGCCAATCCATAGAAGAAATTGCGGCTTACGGACCGGACCGCCAGGGCGGAACCATCTGCCGCCTGCCGTCCGCTGTAGAATAGGACACCAAATACAATGAACGATGATACGCTCACACAAGGTCGCAAAAGCGAGCTGAAAGCACAAGAAACCGGTGTCGATCAGGCAGACCAGATGATTCCGCTCATTCTCGACCTTGATGACACATTGCTCCGTACCGATACCTTGTACGAATCCCTCTTGGCGTGCCTGAAAAAGAATCCTCTCAATATTTTCCTGGTCGTTCGATGGCTGCTTATGGGCCGCGCGGCCTTGAAGAACCGGCTAGGTGCGGCCTCAGATCTGTCCGTCGAAGACCTGCCCTTCAACGAAGATGTGGTTGTCCTTGCGAAGAAGGCGGCCGCCAATGGCCGGCGCGTCATCATCGCGACGGCAGCCGATGAATCCATTGCGCGACAGGTTGCAAACCGCATGGACATGCCCGTCGAAGTACGCGCATCGAACGGGATCACTAACCTGAAGGGGCGAACCAAGGCCGAAGCCTTGAAGAACGAGTTTCCGGACGGATACGATTATGCCGGCGACAGCCGGGCTGACCTGCCAGTTTGGAAAAGTGCCCGCAAAGCTATCCTGGTTGGCCCATCTTCGGGCACAAAGAAACGTGCAATTGCTGCTGGAAATGTTGCCGAGGTATTGCCCCGTCCATCAATTGCCAAAGCAATGGTCAAGGCCATGCGCCTTCATCAATGGTTGAAGAATTCGCTGATTTTCATTCCCGCCGTTTTGTCCGGAAAAATCTTTGATGTGACGGTATGGCCGGGATTGGCGCTAACATTCCTCGCCCTGGGTCTCGTTGCTTCGGCGACATACATCATAAATGACGCGTGGGATATTCGAGATGATCGCCGTCACTGGTCGAAGCGCAAACGACCACTTGCAAGCGGCAATCTTCCCATCTTGATCGGCCTCGCCGCAGTTCCTGTTGGACTGGTTGCAGGCTTTGCGCTTGCCCTGATCGTGAACTTGCATGTCGCTCTGGTGTTGGGAATTTATCTGGTCCTTACCCTTGCCTATTCCCTGCGTCTTAAGCGCCTCATGATCCATGACGCTCTGGTTCTGGCCAGCCTTTTCACGATCCGTCTGGCAATCGGCACTGTTGCCGTCCAGGCCGTGCCCTCATCATGGCTGTTCGTCTTCTCAATGTTCTTCTTCCTCTCGCTGGCGCTTGCCAAGCGTCACACGGAAATCGCCCGGGTCATTCAACGCGGCGACACGGAAATCAACGGGCGCGGCTATCGCCCTGAAGATTTGCCGCTCGTACTGTCTGCGGGCATTTCGGCAGGCATCGCAGCCGTGGTGATCATGGTGCTTTATATTTCCGAAGATGCATTCCGACGCAGCTTCTCCGGGGATGTTGAATGGCTGTGGGGCTTCCCTCCCCTCATCTTCATTCTGGTCACCCGCATCTGGTCTGTCTGTCAGCGCGGAGAACTGGATGACGATCCGGTTGTCTTTGCGGTCAAAGACACACAGTGCCGACTCGTCCTCGTCTTTGCTGGCATCTGCTTCCTGTTCGCCTGGTTCGGAATGCCGCTTTGATCCACCTCATCCCCAGAGATCCAAGGATTCGATATATTGCCGCGGGTGGCTTTGCCGCCGGCGTTAACTGGCTCGTCCGGTTTCCACTCTCATTGATCATGCCTTTCGGTCTGGCCGTGGCGCTTGCGACCGCAATCGGGATGGTCATCGGCTTTTTCACTTACAAGCACTTTGTCTTTGACCGGACAGAAAGAGCAATCTGGCTACAGGTACGCGACTTTATCGGCGTGAATATCGTGGGCGCGGCCGCCACGGTCATTGTCGCGGTCGCAGTTCGCGACTTGCCCCACTGGCCAGCCGACTGGATGGTCATGGTTGAGCCGACAGCGCACGCGATCGGGATCGCCGTGGCCGCTTTCGTGAATTACTTTGGCCACCGCCATTTTACGTTCTCTAGAGGCACTGGCATTGTCGACATGGTGAATCCAGATGACAACAAATCTGATGAGTGATTTCCACTTGAGGTCAGCGCTGCACTCCGAGAGGGGCTTCATTGGCGCGTCCTGGTACGTCCGCCGCCAGCGTAAATATGCAGTAGAAGCAACTACTCGCCTGCTAAGTGCTTGATTGATTTTAATATGCGTCGCGTGGCGAAAAGGGACAGGGAATGACTGGATTGCGGGCACTACTGAACAACGTCCACGCGCGCGGGGAAGCACTGCGGTATCTGACTGTCGTCGCCGTCGGCTCCGTCGTCGACCTGTCCATCGCCTGGACGGCGCATGAGATTTTAGGTGTTCAGATAATAGCTGCGGCAGCGCTTGGTTTCGTTATCGCTTCAGTGCTCAGCTATTTCGTCCACGAGTTCTGGACATTCCGGAGCGCCGGGAGCGGCTTTTCAGCGACGCGACTAGGCAAATTCGGCGCCGCCTCTGCGGTCACGCTGACGATGCGGATGACTTTGGTGTGGATCAGCGCACCCCTTTCGTCCCTGCCTTTCGGGTCACTGGCGCGGCTTATGTTCGCCCTCGCCGGATCGCTTTTGGTTGGCTTCGCGATCAACCGGGTCTTAGTGTTCGGACGGCGGCCAGGATTTTAAAAAGGTCCGATCCGCCCGCTGGCCTCACGCTTGCATAAGCTGGTTCGGTAAAGCATATTCCCGGCTTTCGACGTCCGATGGCACGGGGTATTAATCTTAGATTTGTGGAGGATTAGTGTTCCCATGACCTCGAAGGCACTGATATCGGTCGTCGTACCGGTTTATAATGAAGCCGAAGGCATCACGCTTTTCCATGAACGCACCACTGAAGCGCTCAAAGCTCTGCCAGATTGCGATTTCGAACTCGTCTATGTTGATGACGGCAGCGCCGATGGCTCCTATGAGATCATGCGTGGATTCGCCGATAGCGATCCGCGTGTCCGGCTGGTCAAGTTCTCCCGCAATTTCGGTCACCAGATCGCCATTACCGCCGGCCTCGACTACGCGCAGGGCGACGCCGTCGTCTTCATCGACGCTGACCTGCAGGATCCGCCCGAACGCATTACCGATCTTGTTTCCAAATGGCGCGAAGGCTTCGACGTCGTCTACGCCCGCCGCATCGCGCGCAAGGGCGAAACCCGTTTCAAGCTGGTCACGGCGGCCGCCTTCTACCGCCTGCTGCGCCTCCTGGCGAACATCGACATACCGCCTGATGTCGGCGATTTCCGCCTGATCTCGGCACGCGTCGCCGAGGAATTGCGCAGCATGCGCGAGAAGGACCGCTTCATTCGCGGCCTCGTCTCTTGGGTTGGCTTCCGGCAATCCTTCATCATGTACGAGCGCGACGAGCGATATGCGGGTGAAACGAAGTATCCGCTGACGAAGATGATCAAATTCGCGCTGGACGGGCTAACCTCCTTTTCCACCGCTCCCTTACGCGTGGCGACATGGACAGGCTACATCGCCTCGGCGTTTGCCTTCCTCTATCTCATCTCGGTATTCGTGCAGGTGGCGATGGGCGTCACCGTCGAAGGCTGGGCGACCATCGTCGTGGCGGTCCTGTTCTTGGGCGGGGTGCAGCTGATCTGCCTCGGCATCCTCGGGGAGTATCTCGGGCGCATCTTTACCGAGGTTAAGCCACGTCCGGTCTATATTGTCGAAGAACTCTCTGGCGGACGGGCGCCAGCGGCGATTGAACGCGCGCGGGCCCAGACCCCCGCCAAGACTCTCGCCGAGACGGGAGCGACTTAGGGCATGCCCGATACTGATTCCAGATTGCAAGACGAAACCCGACCGGAACCGACGCCGCCCAAAAACCGCCACGCCCTCTTTTGGGCGCTTGGCGCGGCGCTGCTTCTCAATCTGCCCTACCTGATGGCGCTGTTCGCGATCGGACACCTGCCGCCGGTCGCACAGACGCTAGTCGTCGGCGCGATCGTATTTATCGTTCCAGGTCTGCCCTGGGCAGCGCGTGCGCCAGCGGACGGCGTCGTCATGCTTTTCCGCGTCGTGCTGATCTCGTTGGCCGCGGCGCTTGCGGCTTGGCTCATTCTCTTGCCATGGCCGGGACTGACGAACCGCGTCGGCTTCATTCTGTTGCTCGCACTCGTCACCAATATTGGCCTCTGGCTGCATGCTGGCCGACTGGCAAACGTCGCTGCGCCGTTCCGCTCAAGGGCAGGCGCTGGGATTCTTCTCGTCGCCGCGCTTTTCTTCGCGCAAACCTATCTTGGCGCGGCGCATTTCGTGCCAGCGCTCGAAGACCAGGACATGGAGACTCAGGGCACTGCTTACGGCCTCATGCACGAAGCCGCTCCCACCATGGTGACCAACCGCGACACGACCTACTTCTTCGCCCACCCGCTACTGTTGCACTTCTGGATCGGCGAATCCGCATTCATTTCCGACGATCTGGACCGGCTGCGCTATCATCATGACGCGGCGCGTACCTTGGAGCGCGGCCCTGCCTTGTTAGCGCAATGGGAGCTTAATTTCGAACGTTTCGAGAGCGATCCGGTCCTGCTTCCCACGCGCACACCCAATATTTTTCTTAGCGTCTTCACGATCATCGCCATGAGCTTTCTTGTTCTGCGCCTGACGGGATCGGGCGTCGCAGCGATCGGCGCGGCGCTGCTCTATATGACGCTGCCTGAGATATATGTGCGCAGTTCCTATGGCGGCTATCTGGCGATCACCAACTTCCTTCTCATAGTGGGCGCGTATTTTTATCTGGACGCTGCGCGCCTGTTCCCCACGCGCGCAGGCGCGTCGCCGCGAAAGACTGTCGGGCCTTGGGGCTTCACGGCAGCATTCCTTGGCGGTTGGGCTGATCAGAAAGCAGTGCTGCTGCCGATGGCGGCCCCGGTCCATGCTGGCCTGCGTATCTTGCTCGATGGCAAGCTCTCGCTGAAGCAGGGCTTCGCTGCCATGGTCGCGCGCGTCTGGACATCCCGCGACTTCATCAACGCATCCATGATCGTGTTCGGTTTCGTCGCCGGTTGGTTGCTTTTTGTGGTCTACGGCTTAGCTATCGCGCCTGACGATTTCATCGCCGACCACATCAAGGGCCACATCGCAGCGCGGCTCAGGAATCCAACAGACGCTCTGCAGGCCGCAATCACGCAGATCGACTGGTATCCTTCCATAGCGGGTCTGTGGCTTGAATTTGCCAATCATACTGGCTGGCTGGTCAGTTTCCTGATGGTCATCGCAGCGGCGTGGACTGCGCCGCGCATCCGCGACGCGGAAGGCTTCTTTCTAATTTGGGCGCTTATAGGCGCTATCGGCTTTAGCCTGGTCGATTGGCGTCAGACCAAGCACCTCGCTCATATCCTGCCAGCGCTAGTCATTCTCGTTCCCCTATTTTGGGTTCGGCTCGGCGAACGCTTGAGGTTGGCAGTGGGCGCGGTCGTCGCTCTCGCTATACTCCTCAACGCGTGGCGTATCATCGGTGTCATGCAGGATTTCACCACCCTTCAGCCCACGCCAATCTGGTAAGCGCAATGGAACCGATTATCGTCACTGGCGCGGCCGGCTTTGTCGGGCGACGCCTTGTCTCCATTCTTCTGGCGCAGGGCCGTTCCGTGGTCGGCGTCGGGCGCAGCCCGCCCCCCGCCGACTGGCCGCAAAATGCGCGCTGGGTGCGCGCCGATCTCGCGACCCCCGCAGACTACGCACCGGCGCTCACTGGCGCAGCATGCGTGATCCACTTAGCCGCCGTCACCGGCAAAGCGACGCTCGCCGCGTATCAACGCGGCAATGTTGACGCAACGCGCGCCCTCATCGATGCCAGCGTCGCGGCAGGGGTTCCTCGCTTAATCTTCGTCAGTTCCATCGCGGCAAAATTCGCAGACCGTCGCCACTATCCTTATGCAGACACGAAGATCGCCGCTGAGGACATCGTCCGAAATGCGCCGATCGCGTCCGTCATAGTTCGGCCGACAATCATCCTCGGCCAAGGCTCGCCGATCGAGGACAGCCTTGCCAAGCTCGCCAGTTTGCCAGTCGCGCCAATTTTCGGCAACGGCCAGGTGCGCGTGCAACCCATCGACGTGGAAGACGTGGTCGACACGCTCGTCAGCCTGGCCGGCGCGACGGACATTGTGGGCGCGACCATCGAACTTGGTGGACCCGATGCCTACGATTTGCGCGAACTCTATACGCGGCTACGCGCCGCGCGCGGGTCCAATGCGCCGCCGCGGTTGCTCCATTTGCCGCTTGGCTTCTTCCGCGCAAGCCTCGCGCTTGTCGAGAAACCGCTCTTACCTTTACTGCCCCTGACCGCAGGCCAATTGGCCACCTTCGCCAATGACGGTCTGGCCGATCCGCATGCCGCCCACGCGCACCTTCCGCCTCGCATACGCAAGGCGCCGCGCGCGGCGGAGACGCTGACCGATGCGGCGCCCTCCGCACAGAACCCCACCCTTTCCGACGCGGAGCTAACGCGGGAATTCTCTCGCCATGCCCGTTATGTTATCGGCCTTGATCCGACGCCCTATCAGACCGGTAAATATCTCGATTTTCATCGCCGCAAAGGCCTTCTGCCACGCGATGCGTTCGACACATTCCTGATGCGCGTGTCGCGGATGGGCAGCTTGGGCCTTGCGCTGGCGGACGCCTATAGCGGTCTGCTCTATCGCCGCGCCATGCTGCGGTCGAAGTTGGTTCTGGCGCTTGCCATATTGGAGGTGTCTGCACCCTCCTTCGCCAAAGTGGATGCGCCCGAGCCGGGCGGGCGCTTTGTCTTCGTGCGCATGGCGCTACGAGGTGCGATGAGCGCAGCGAGCCTCCTCGTCGCTGTCGTGTTCCTGGTGCCTGCGCAACTCTTGCTTTCGCGCAGATCGGCCTGACGGATGAGCGATTCAATTACCATTGTCGGTGCCGGCGCGACCGCAGTGCATTTCGCCGCCACAGCGCTGGAGCTGGGCCGAAAGGTAACGATGCTCGACGTCGGCCACCCTCGCCCGGCGCCTGTACGTCCCGAAGCCTCACTCAATCAGCTGAAGGGCGATCTCGACGATCCGGTACGCTATTTCCTCGGCGAGGACTATGAATCGCTGATCCTGCCGAGCGACGCGTCTGAATATTACGGCTTTCCGCCCAGCAAATCCTACGTGTTCAAGAAGCTGTCTGGCTATGATGTACAATCGACCGGCTTCGATCCACTCATGTCCTTTGCAGGAGGTGGGCTCGCGCAGGCATGGACAGGCGGCTCCTATCCTTTCAATGACGGCGAGCTTGAGGCTTTTCCCTTTGGCTGGGACGACATCGCGCCAGCCTATGGCGAGGTCGCTCACCGGATCGGTGTTTCCGGCGTAACCGACGACGGTCTCGCGCCCTTCTATCCCGCACATGGCGGCCTCATGCCGCCGGTCGCGCTGGACGCACATTCCGAACAATTGCTCGGCGAGTACAATTCGAAAAGCGCGCGCCTGACTGCGAAGCACGGTCTATTTCTTGGCCGTTCCCGCGCGGCCTGCCTTTCACGCGACCATAACGGAAGGAAGGCCTGTTCGCTGTCCGGACGCTGCCTCTGGGGCTGCCCGAGCCAGGCATTCTACACGCCCTCAATCACCCTCGACGATTGCCTCAGGCATGAGAATTTCGAATATGTACCCGGTGTTCGCGTGGACAATTTCATCTGCAACGATGCCAATCGCGTCACCCATATAGCAGGTGTCCGGACAGAAACTGGTCAGGCGTTCCAGCGCGAAGTGGGTGAGCTGGTCCTGGCAGCGGGCACGCTCTCATCCGGACGCATCTTTCTGGAATCGCTCCTGCGCGCCGGAGTGCGCCACGAACTATGTGGGTTGATGGATAATCGCCAGGTGCTGATGCCCTTCGTCAACCTGAAGCGCATCGGCAAGGCGTTCGACGACCGCTCCTACCAGTATCACCAGCTCGCCATCGGCGCACCGGCGGAGCGCCCGTTCGACTATGTCCACGGGCTAGTCACAACCCTGACGACGGGGTTGGTCCATCCCATCATAGAGAACCTGCCGCTCGGCATGCGCGCGGCAACAGGCGTGTTCCGCAACATTCACGCCGCGCTCGGCCTCATGAATATCAATTTTGCCGACACACGCCGTGACGAAAACCGCCTCGCGCTGGAGATCGGCCCGGACGGGCGCTCGCGTAAGCTGCTGATCTCTTACACGCCTGAGGCCGGCGAAGCTGCGCGCGTCAAGCCGATGATCTCGCGCTTCCGCAATTTTCTGATGGCCCTCAATTGTATCGCACCACCCAACATGACGCGCCTGCGTCCGATGGGTTCGAGCGTCCATTATGCGGGAACGGTTCCTATGCTGACGGATGGCGGTGATTTCACCACCGATCGAGCCGGGCGCTGCCGCCCATTCGAGAACCTCATCTTCGCGGACGGCTCAACCTTCCCCGCCCTGCCGGCGAAGAACCTCACCTTCACGCTAATGGCAAACGCCACCCGCATCGCGCGGGAAGCGCTCGCGGACTAAACACGCCGCACGGTGGTTTCAGGCCATTGGACCGCCCCCCGGAAGCAGGTTGTCGGCGACTTCTCACGCGACAGGGACTTGCCGAACGAGTTCACCGTCCACCTATAGTTTTGAGTGGTCTTCAGGCGAAGCCCTCATGATGGTCTGTTCCTATCAACTGAATCCATCAGCAATCCCTTGAGTCGCCAGCCTCCGAAGCGGTAATAGAGAATGGCCAGCAGTGCGGATGAAATTGTCCCAACGGGAAAGCTCCACCAAATCGACGCCTGCCCCAGAAAGGGTTCAAAATAGTGGGCGAAGGGCACGCGAAATCCCCACATTGTCACCGCAAAAACGATGGTCGGCGGAACCATGACGCCGTTCGCCCGCACGATCGAAAGCAATCCAGCCGTAATCGCCAGGACAGACCAGCTCCACAAGACGGTGAGGTTGATATCGTGAGCGATTTCCAGAGAGGCGCCTCCTTGAGGAAGAAACAACCGAAGAGGCAAGTCTCCCAATGCCAGCACGAGAAGAGCCGTCAGCGCAGTGATCGCAAAGCTGAGAAGGCAGCCGCGCAAGGCGATCTGATCAACCCTGTGCCACAGATTTGCGCCAATATTTTGCGCCGCCATTGCCGACAGGGAGGCGGCAAGCGCCATCGCTGGCATCTGGACGTATCCCCATAACTGGGCCGCGCCCGCATAGGCAGCCGCCGTGACAACGCCGTAGGCATTGACCATGACGAGGAGTACAAAATATGCACCTTGCACGATGATCGTTTCAGCCCCCATCGGCAGGCCGCGCGTAATCAGCATAGTAAGCAGGGATGGATCCGGGCGCAGGAAGCGAAGTTCGTCGCCATGCAGGGCGATAGGCAGGTTGCGGCGATAGATGTGCCGAACCATCGCAACAAGCGCCACAAAGACGCCAATCAGGTTGCCGAGCGCGATCCCGGCTATGCCGAGCCTTGGGAAGATAGAGTACCCGGTGAGGAAGAGTGGTCCCAACAAAAGTGCCAGTCCGATCCAGACGACCGAATACCTGAACGGTGTTCGTGAGTCCCCGCATCCGCGAAGCATCATCATCAGGAAGATGAATACGAACAGGCACGGCATGACCAGGCATGTCATCCGCAGGAATACGATGGCGAAATCCCGAGACGCCTGCGGGAGACGGATCACATCAACGAGCCACGGCGCAAATGTGATCCCCAGAACCGAAATGCATGTCGCAGAGATCGCGGCGAATGCGACAGACGAGCCGGCAATCTTCTTCACGTCCAGCATGTTGCCCCGGCCGACAGATTGGCCGATCGCGATGCCGGATGCAGCACCAACCCCGATGATCATTCCCATCATCATGAAGAAGAAAACATTGGTGTTGACCACGGCCACCAATGCCGCTTCCCCCAGAACCCGACTGACCCAAATCGCCGCCCAGGTTCCCGCAATCGAATGCAGGAAATTGGTCATCAGCAAGGGCATTGAAAACATCAGGAGCGCGGGCACGATCGGACCGTCCGTCAGGCTGCGCGGCGCGTTAATCCACCGCGCCAGGGCCGCAGGTGGGCCAGTGTGAAATCCGCCGAGTCTCATTTAGGCATGTTCAACGCAACCAATTCAGTCGGTCTTTTCTGGATCACTCACCCGATTATTGGCGAACGGTGCTCTTTCAGTTACCGCGCAAAGACCAGGGACTGGCAACGATCCGCCAATGTCTACTAGACAAGTCACTCCCTTTTACAAGGTCCAAGCCACGTCTCCCCGCCCTACTGACGATAAGCCAAGGGTGCGAAAAGCCATTTTGGGTGGCCGTCCCCTGTAACGTACGGGGGGCTGCTGACACCAGAGCCGTACTTGTCGCCGTTCGTCCCACCCCACCACCCTGCAACCGTCAGCGCGACCGTATAAATACGTTTGAAAGCCTGCAAGGATTGTGGCGACGGTCGCAGGGGTATTGAAGGCGATATTACTGACAGGCGTTTGCGCGCGCCTGCTGGTCCAACGCCGCACGCAACGCGACGATCACATTCAGGACGCTATCCTTGGTATTGATGATGTCAGGATCCGTCGAACGCGCAGGCGGCCCTGTCAGAACCTTTTGATGAAATGTGTCTGTGCGCTTGCGGGTCTGCGACAGGAAAGCGCAATTTCCCTGCGCTTTGACCGCCTGCTTCAACACCTCGATCTCGGAAACATATTCCTGGAAACTCTGCTTGATCATGGTCGCTGAAGGTTCCGCGGCCGGCGCTGGTTCAATGCACGTTTCCATATGGCGTTCCAGACGGGGCTCGGAAATGATGTCCGCAATGTCGTCCATATCGCCGCCCGCCTCCAACGCAGACAAAACGCGGGACATGCGCTCCCCCGTTTCCGATCGCACGATTTCGCGCCCAATACAGTCGCAGGCCTGTTTGGGGCTCTGTGAAGAAAATGCAAACAGGAATGCCAGATCCCTCTGGCAGACCGGAGATACCTTCCGGACCTTTCCATCTTCGAGTCCTTGCGCTGCGCCTAGAATGATCTTTGCCGCAGTTTCCAAGTCCGTGGATTGATCCTGGGCACCTGTCTGCCCGGATTGTCCCCCCACAGTCTGGGGCGCGTCCGAAGTCCACGGGATCAAGTCATCATTGCGCTGCGGCTTCAACTTTATCTCCGGGAATACGTCATTCGGCATGACAGCAAACGACATTTTCAATGCCGCTTGTCCTGCGCGGCATGGTGGCAGGAATTTTTCTCGCACGATCCCTAAGCCACCCTCATACACAACGGCTTTTTCAATGGGGACGCAAATAACGTCAGGTGCCCAATCGCTCCTGCCCATTCGGGATGCTCCGGAGACTGTATAAACCGGATTTCCGGTGATGCCCTTGTCATTTGTTTGCAAGAATCCCACAGCGACTGTTTGATAGCCGTTGGGATTGATATCATGGCACCTGCCAGCTTTAATGGGATACCAGCCAGAAACACGCGCCACATCTCCGCTGAAGAAACCGCTCTTTGTCAAAAAGCGCGTATACTTGATTTCGACATTGCCCTTATTGCAAACCCGGACGACATTTCCGTCGTTCTGAGCGAATGCAGCTGGCAGTAATGTCGCAAAAAGACTCAGGAAGATTGTCGCAAACACCTTATTCATCGGATTGTCCCCTCAATCTGGCCCAACGCCAGATAAGCCGATGTGTCCCGTCACAACAAGCCGCGGCAGCCTGATGTTTCTCAAGACTGGCTTGGAATCGCTCTCGCATAATTCGACCCGGTTTTCTCAACGCGAAACCAGGAAACGGCTCCGGCCGTGGATGCAAAAGCGCGACAAGCCCCGAATGATCACCGGCGCATCCGAATGCGGAGTCGTAAATCAAAACGCACGAAAAGGTGCCGAGAATCAGTATGATACGCGGCCATGCCGCGTATTTCCGGTCATAGTCTTGGGGAGTGTCCACAACATGTCAGGCTGTGATTGCGGTTTCAAATCAAACGCGTTGATCTTCACCGCCATATATTTTCTGATTATTCTCGAGCGGGCAAAGCGCTCCTAACAATTTTTTTATTTTAGTAATTACAACGTGTTATGTATTTTCAATCGATAAATTGTAGGGATTTTTTGGTTACTTTCTTTGAGTCCAAAGAAGCCAATTCGAATTGGAGATCCAGGAAACGTTGTATCCTAGTATATGTATGGGCGCCCGCGTTTGCCTCCTCTGAAATGCGCCGTAGCAGATTGGGCCGGGGTACGGGCGAGCCCATAGTGTTCGGCAGCTATCTCCCTTTTTGCGCCTGAATTGCCGCTGACTGCGTCGGTTTTATTTTAGGCCATATGTTGCCGTTTAATAGCTTTTTTTAAGGATAAGTGGCAAAGTCTGGCCGATTCACTGAAGGCATATGTTGCGAATTCACTATCCGGTCATATATTGCCGGTAACGTCCGATTTATTGGGAAAGCGGCCACATATGACCCATTCTATCGATTTCTCGACTGCGACCAGCGAACAGATCGAGCGCGCCCTTTGCGAGCGCATCGAAGCCTTGCGGCTGGCCCAGAACAGAACGCAGGCCGATCTCGCAGCTGAAGCCGGCATCGGCGTCCGGACCTTACGCAGGCTCGAAAAGGGTGCCGGTGTGGGCTTTGATACCCTGATACGCGTCATGATCGCTCTTGGACTGCAGGATCAATTGTCGTCCTTCCTGCCCGATCCATCCGTGCGCCCAATGGAGCGGCTGGGTACCAGCCGCCAGGAACGCCAGCGCGCGCGCCCGGCAACTTCCCATCCGGCTCCGGCGGGTGCCTGGACCTGGGGCGACGAGACAGACAATGGTTGATACTGCCAGAATCGAATTGTGGGGGACAACCATTGGCGCCGTCACTTGGATGGCAGAGCGCCGGCTCGGCGTCTTCCAGTACAATCCGGACTTCCTCCAAAGCGGAATTGAAGTTTCGCCCCTGATGATGCCATTGCGCGAAGCCCCCTACGAATTCCCGGGGCTTGCCTGGACAACGTTCAAAGGTCTGCCCGGACTGCTTGCCGACGCCCTGCCTGACAAGTTCGGCAATGCCATCATCGATGAATGGCTGGCTTCAGAAGGCCGGTCCCGGGACGACTTCCATCCCGTGGAGCGCCTTTGCTATATCGGCACTCGCGGCATGGGCGCACTGGAATTCCAGCCTTCTCACAGAGCCACCCGGACAGCATCGCAGGATGTCGACATTGAGCGCCTCGTGGCGCTGTCAAGCCGCGTCCTGACCGAACGTGAAAACCTGGGCGGCGTCTTCCGTGGCAATGATAGTGACCGCAAGGTTATCGACAATATCCTGCGGGTCGGAACGTCCGCTGGCGGCGCACGCGCCAAGGCGATCCTGGCCTGGAATCCCGTGACCGGCGCATTCCGGTCTGGACAAGTCGAGGCGGGAAGCGGTTTCGAGTACTGGCTGATGAAGTTCGACGGCGTCTCCAACAACAAGGATCGCGAACTCGCCGATCCCAAAGGGTTCGGCAAGATCGAATACGCCTATTTCCTGATGGCCAGCGCTGCCGGAATTGAAATGGCGCCATGCCGGCTCCATCATGAAGGTGGCCGCAGCCATTTCATGACCAAGCGCTTTGACCGGACGCCCACCGGTGCCAAAATTCACATGCAATCGCTCGGAGCCCTGACGCACTATGATTACAATCAGGCAGGCAGCTATTCATACGAGCAGGCCCTTCAGGCCATGAAACGCCTCAGCCTGCCGCGTACCGAACTTGAGCAACAGGTCCTGCGCACCTACTTCAACATCATCGCACGCAATCAGGATGATCATGTCAAGAACATCGCCTACCTGATGAACCGTCGGGGCGACTGGTCCCTCTCACCCGCCTTCGATGTGTCCTATGCCTGGACCGAGGACGGCGCCTGGACAAACCAGCACCAGATGAGCGTGAACCAAAAGCGGGACGAATTTGAACCAGAAGACCTCATCGCCTTTGCCAGCAAGGCGGGCATCAAACCTGCCAAGGCAAATGACCTGATCTCTCAGGTCTCTCAAGCTGTTCGAAACTGGCAGACATTCGCCAGCCAAGCCGGCGTAGATCCGGCTGTTGCCACGGCCGTTGCAAGCAAACACAGGCTCTATCTGGACGAATAATACCGTTGGTTTTCTGACCAAATGACGAATCGTGACTACGGCTGTGGCCAGCGCAGCAAAGCCATGTCTGATCGGCGGACCATTTCACATTATGCGTATTGAGACCGCGTGACTAAAATAGCTTTATCGAAATTTCCTTGAGAGAATCGAGGCGTGCAAAACTAATTGGCCCTGAACAACGAAATTCATACTGGTCTGCCCCACTGAGGCAGTCGATTGCCTTTATTCGTCCGGCGGTTTCTACGCAGCGGCGCTGATCCTGCCGGTCCGACGGATGAACGGACGCATCCGCCGGCGCGCGATGTGAGCTTGTCGCCTTGCAAGCTGCATGCGACCAGCACCTTGCTGATTTGCCAGATCTTTGTTGAAACCCGTGATAGCGCTTTACGCAAAAGAGAATGATGATGATCGCCCCAACCGACAACGCCCCCGGCACGTTTAATGCCCTGTTCAGGGCTGCGACCGGCCCTGCCCTGCCAACCGCCATCGTACATCCTGTCGATTCCCTGTCCCTGGGCGCGGCCATCGAGGCCAAGGCGGCCGGGCTGATAGATCCGGTCCTTGTTGGCCCAATGGAGAGAATCAAGGCGGCGGCTGATACGCTTGGCTTGTCCCTGGATGGTGTCCGGATTGAACCTGTCCCTCACAGCCACGCAGCTGCTCAAACCGCTGCAGCACTCGCGCGCGATGACGTCGTCGGAGCGATCATGAAAGGCGCGCTGCATACGAATGAGCTGATGGCGGCGATTATCCATCGTTCTGCAGGCCTGCGCACCGATCGCCGCATGAGCCATATTTTCGTACTGGAGACACCAGCCTATCCGAAATGGCTGATGATTTCTGATGGTGCCCTGAACATCGCACCCGACCTTCTCTGCAAGAAGAGCATTGTCCAGAATGCGATTGATCTTGCCCAGGCTGTCGGCATAAACCAGCCGCGCGTCGCGATCCTGTCCGCAACCGAGGAGGTTGATCCGAATATTCCATCGACGCTTGATGCGGCCGCCCTCTGCAAGATGGCTGATCGTGGACAAATTACCGGGGGTATCATCGATGGTCCGCTTGCTTTCGACCTGGCCGTTTCTCGAGAGGCTGTCCAGATCAAGGGACTCCGTTCCGAAGTCGGTGGCAATGCGGACATCCTGATCGTACCGGATATGGAAGCAGGTAACATGATCGCCAAACAACTGGACTATCTTGCAGGCGCCGCTGCTGCAGGCATCGTGCTTGGCGCGCGCGTGCCGATCATCCTCACCAGCCGGGCTGACAGTGTGAGAGAACGCCTCGCCTCCTGCGCCCTGGCCAAGTGCGTGGTCGCAAATCATGCCGCTCCGCCAAAATGACCCCAAGCTATGTCCTGACCGTAAACGCCGGATCCTCCAGTCTGAAGTTTTCAGCGTTTGAGCATGTGCCTGGCGCACCGCCTCTTGAGATAGCCAGCGCTAGCATTTCTGATATCCATAAGGATCCTCACATCGCCTGCACCATTGAGGGGGTTGATCAGAGCAAGGCGGCATCCGTGGCAGTCACTCATGCGACCTCGCCATCACCAGGCATGATCGTCGCCATGGCAACGTTTCTGACCCATCACCTGCAACCCCGTCACATCGCCGCAATCGGGCACAGGATCGTGCATGGTGGGCTTGCATTCACCGGCCCCGTAGTCGCGACAGATGCTGTTCTAGAGTCCCTGTCCGGGCTTTCCTGCCTGGCGCCCAGTCACCAGCCACACAACCTTGCCGCCGTGCATGCACTGGAAGTCGCCATGCCGGGTATCGTCCAAACGCTGTCGTTTGATACGGCGTTTCATCATACGCAACCGAGGCTGGCGCAGCTCTACGCCTTGCCACGCGCGCTCAGCGACAGCGGTATTTTACGCTTCGGCTTTCATGGCCTTTCTTATGCTCATGTATCGCAAATCAGAGACGAGATCTTTGGTAGGCTGACCCATAATCGCACGGTTGTTGCCCATCTCGGTTCTGGCGCCAGTGCCTGCGCACTCCTCGATGGCAGGTGTGTCGCCACGACGATGGGGCTGACTGCGCTTGACGGACTGCCAATGGCGACACGCTGCGGCGACCTTGATCCGGGTGTCGTTTTACACCTCATACAGGATCTGGGTTTGTCGCCAGACGATACAAATGACCTTTTGTATAATAAATCAGGACTTCTGGGACTATCAGGCCTTTCGTCTGACATGCGCGTTCTGCGCCAGAGCGACTCACCGAATGCACGCGAGGCACTTGATGTTTACGCCTATCGCGTTGCCCGGGAAATCGGCTCGCTGGTTACAGCCCTTCGCGGGCTCGATGCGCTCGTCTTTACAGCCGGCATCGGCCAGAATGATGCAGATGCACGTCGCGAGATCTGCGATCACCTCTCATGGCTTGGCGTCGAACTTGATACATCCGCGAACGCTTGTTCTGAAAAGATAATATCATCGGGCGGTTCGCGCGTCGCTGTTGCTGTTGTTCCCGCAAACGAAGAGCGCGTCATAGCGGGAGAAGCAATTGCTTTGACGCTCCCAGCTTAGATCAGAACGCCCCCCGCCTCGCTGCGCAAGCAATTACCCATGGCCGGGATTGGCGACGAGCAGAACAAGACATGTTAGCCATTCCATATTCAAGGAGGGTATCATGGTTCGTGTTGCTGGGTTGCTGGCTGCGATGAGCATTGCTGCTGACCGTACGATATTTTTTATGATCACGCATGGCGGCTCATTTCCGATGGCGCTTCCCGCACTCACCAATGCCTTCCCGGGTGGAGATATTAGTAAGCTGGCAAACCTGACCGCCCACGCCGAAGCCCTAATTGCATCGATATTGTCTGAAGCATAGCAATCCGTTTGCTTGCCAAGCGAATACACAGCTCGTGACAACGTCGACCGTGACTGTCCGGAAACCCAGCAGCGGACATTGATCTGCCCCCAGAATGACAGACGATTTTAGATGAAAGTTTGATGGCTCAAGAAGCTTTTCTCAATCGCCCCGCTATACGCAAAGCATTTTCTTCGACCAGCCTAGCGGTTTGTTCCACAAAACCCTCAGCGCTTCCCGGCAGCGAAGCAACGGCCTCGCTCACGGCTACGCGCTGGGTCACCAGGCCATCGGTCAGCTCCTGAACGCGTTTGCGAACATCAGCAGGCCGATACCCGACCGTCTCCGCAATCGCATCCCAATGGCGGGCACCCACATCGCCGGGCTTGCGTTTTTTGCCTGCAATGTTCTGCGCAAAATACTGCACAACACGCGGCCATGAAAGAACGGTCGAGACGTCATAAAGCGGGGCAAGGCCCGGCCCCTCGGCAACAGGCAGCAAGAGCGAATAATTCTTCGCATGGGCATCAGTATTCGCCACAAGAATGTTGAAGATCAACTGATCCAGCAACGCGAGCGCGTCTGAAGGTGGTAGTTGATTTCCCATTGCGAGCAACGCGGCGAGGCTTGGCCCAGCCACTGTCCCGCGCTCATACTTCCGCCCTGGCGGGACACTGCTGGCCTGCGCGAAATCTTCCTGATGAACGCGCTGCAGGTCGCCGTCCCGGCCAATGCGCCGGTCATAGCGCAGGACACAGATCGTTTTTCGAGGACCAGCTGGCAGGATGGTGGTTTCAGTCGACACAATGCCAATTGCCTGCGCCAGTCGAAGACAATAGGTTTCGTTCTCGACAATACCCGGCAGGACCGGGTTGTCCGGTTTCAGAATAATGGTTGATGGCGCCCCATGTCGCGGAACCGCCAGCACGTCCCCTTGTTGAGGTAGCCGCAAGACCGGATCGCCGTCTGGTCCAAGAACCGCAAGCGCCGTCTTTTTCTGACCGCCCGCCAAAGACAGGCGAACGCCCTCTTCACCCACGAGGAAAGGACGCTGGGCGAGATCCTCAAAATGGCGTTCAAGCGCAAGTTCTGGATCATCGGTTTCATAGAAATCTGTGAGCGGTGTGTACGTCCAGTCCGCCCGCTTCGATGGCACCCCAAAGGAAAGCGCGCCAGCCGTGTCCCCGCCAATCTCACCCAGTACGGCCAAAGTATCGGATCGGTCCAGTCCGAGTGAGAGGGTCAGTAGGCTGAGCTGTTCTTCTTCTGGCAGAAGGTTCGCTAGCCAGGGCGAGATCACCTCTGAGGGATAGGTCTTGTCTTTAAGTGGCAGGGTGAGCGACAGTGGAAATGCGCCATCGGTGGCGAGCCACTTATCTGTATAGGCAAAGCCAAGCGCGCCATCGCCCGCGACGGTCACATCGCCGACATGTAATGTGTCAAACCAGACTGGAACTGCCGCGTTCATTTGTAAGCTCTAAGATCGTAACCGCTGCTCTCACCTGGCGAACCGCCACTATCGGACTGATCTGGGGCGTCCATCAGCTCGCCCGCTGCAACGCGTAAGGCAACGGCAATCCGGTATAGGCTCGTGACGCGCAGGTCCCGCTTCCCGGTCTCGATCAGTGACAGGGCCGATGCGCTGATGCCACACAGGCGCGCAAGCTCATGCAGGTTCAACCCGCGTGCGTCGCGCAGTTTGCGGATTCTGCCCCCGACCTCGGCCAGCTGGCTCTGTTCTCTGTCCTGGGTCATATCGATCACCAATTTACTGAATACAATAAAATAGGAGCGGTATCGCTCTATCACAAGCAATTTTACCGAAAACAGTAAAATAAGTCTCAATTCCCGCGTAAAGGACAGATTTTTATTGAATGCGGTATATTCTACCGCTTCGAATTGGGCCGCAGGAACCTTGCAAGCCGTTTCGCCCGGGACTCCCTTGCTTCCAGCTCTCTCTCAAGTCTGGCAAATATCGGCCAGTATGTCTCGCCCAGCTGGCGGACAATCTCGGCTGCAATCATTGCCGCCTGTTCAAGGTCCTCCTCGCGCGCAGGTCCTGGCGCCGTTATAGGGCGGCGACTGCCTGGCAAACTGGCTGGATCAGAAGAGAGCTGGTCTGATGGCATCTGAAGCGTCTGTGGGTCTATCGGGCAGGCGGCGCGCTGCGTTTCCAGACAAGGTCAGCGCCGTTTGCCCGGTCAAAGAGCGCTGCCTGCACAGGGGCCGCAAAGCTCGGATCATCAAGCAGGCAGCGCAAATAGTGCTGGGGAGTGTCGCCGCCAGACTCTGCCTTCCAGGCAACGCCGAGATCACTGTCACCGGTCTTGATTGTAATATAGACCAATCAGCGAGACACCTGATTAGGCTATCGTAGCCTTTCCCGGAGCGCTTCGTAAGGCGTTTTTCCTGCAAAGGCTCCATGTGGTCTTGCGAAGTTATAGAAGCGCTCCCATTCGTCCAGCTTTGCCTCGAGATCAACATCGTCCTTGTACGACAGTAACTGATAGAACTCCTGCTGGTCGGATCGGTGCGAGTGGCCCACTTTGCCGTTGAGCTGAGGACTGCTCGGCTTGAAATAAACATGCCGGATTCCCTTGTCCTCGACATGCCAGTGGAACCTGGCCTGGAACTCATGGGCTTAAGGACGCAAATACCTTACCCCTCAAAACTCGCCCACAAAAGAAGGTCACTTTCCCTGACTTAAACGTATGTCATTTGTATTGGCATTTTGGCTTGTGTTCCCCATTACAAGAACAACAAAGGAGCCGAACCCATGACCGCCTTGCGTCGTGACAGACAAATTCAAATCCGAGCCCCGCTTTCGGTGCAAGTGCTGATCGACCGTGCCGCCGCAGCGCTTGGTCTGTCACGGTCTCAGTTCATGCTTGAAACCTCGATCCGCGAGGCCGAGAACACCCTCCTTGACCAGCGCGCGTTCGTGCTGGACCAGGCTCAGTGGAATGCTTTTGAAGCTGCGCTTGATGCGCCAGTCAATACCGACCGGCTTGATGCCCTTCTGAACAGTTCCACACCCTGGAAGGGGTGATAAACTGTTGCCGTGACAGATTTAAATGCCCCGACCCTTCTGACCGCCGACCATCAGGTTGGCGGTTTTGATTCCGGCAAGCCCGGCCTTGATGACTGGCTGAAGCGCCGTGCCCTTAAAAACCAGATAGAAGGCGCAAGCCGGACCTATGTGGTCGCGAGCGATGACGGTTCTGTTCAGGCCTATTATGCCCTTGCCGCTGGCAGCATCATGCCTGCCGAGGCGACCGGCGCGGTCCGGCGTAATATGCCATCTCCGGTCCCTGTTGTCATTCTGGCCCGCCTGGCAGTGGAAAAGACACGACAGGGAAAAGGCATTGGTCCGGCCTTGCTGAAAGACGCGCTGCTACGGACTGTTCAGGCCGCTGACACGATTGGCGTCCGGGCGATGCCGATTCATGCGCTCGATGACGACGCTGCCGCGTTTTATGAGAAATACGGTTTCGCACGCTCTCCCATAGATGATCTTGTCCTCATGCTGCCCCTCAAAGCCGTCAAGGACCGCCTGTATGTATGAGCCTGATCGGATACGCCCAGGCCGGACCACCGATCCCAAGCGTCTCATCGCCGCTGGATCTTAACGCCAAGGCTGGACCATCAGGGCCAAGCATTTCAGTTGCTGAACTGATGCTCGCTTCAAATAATTTTGCATCCTCTGATGTCCGGGCATTGCTCCTGGCGACCAACCCCAACCAGCTCATGCATCCCGATCGCAAGCGGCCTGCGCATGGTATTTCTGCCGATGAGCGCGCGAAGATGGAAAGCGAGATGCAGAGCCCGCAACGGGATATCAAATCTGTTGAAGATCATTATGGAACGAACATGCTGCGGCTGGTTTTTGCAAACGGTTACCGAAACAAGCCCATCTATTTTCTCCTAGATCACGCAAATCAGAGGAAGCCCATCAACATCCCTTCCGTTCCTGGCGCCGGGTTGATCAGATCATCGGTGATCTCTCCGACCCGAACATGGTGGGTAGGTCCATGGACTGGCCGACGTGGAAACGCCCTATCAGGCGCGCAATTTTCGATGAATTCGTATGTTTATGATCCCTTTTCGATATCTGATTGCGGTTTTCGACATTATTGAGTAATTATTCTTTTTCGACGATACTGAATAACTCGAAGTATATTTCGACGATAACAAGAGTTTTTCGACGCATGGCCTTCCTTTCTGACTCTCCTGCCAGCTTCCAGGGCGAACTGCTCCCGGAAAACTCCCACCTGATCGGATGGGCCGCCCTCGTGCATGGCCTTGGGATTGATGCACCTGTACGTGACCCCGCCTGCGTTTCGACAGCCCATATCAGCGGAAGTCAGCGGTCCGAAGGAATATGGCGGTTATTCGACAAGCGATATCATCCGGGCGACGAGCCGATCGCCCACATGCTGTTTGCGCTCCGCAATGAAACATTCGACCTGCTGATTCTGAAGCGCGCATTCGATGCCCTCCGCCCGGAACCCCTTGAAGCCTATATTGCAAACACGCCAACAGGCGTATTTGCCCGCAGGCTCTGGTTCTTCTACGAAAAGTTCACAGGCCGGAAACTGAATATCCCCGACGCACCAAACATCGCGGCGATCGATGCGCTTGATCCCGATGACTATATTACCCTTGATTCTCCGCATCTTTCACAGCGCCACCGCGTCAGGGACAATCTGCTGGGCGGCAAAGGTTTCTGCCCGATCGTGCGCCGAACCGAGACCCTGCAAGGCTTCATTGCCAGCGGCCTTGCACAGGCGGCGCAGGAAACCGTGGGCCAGACTGGCGCACATCTGATTTCCCGAGCCGCCAGCTTCATGCTGCTGGCAGACAGTCAGGCGACTTTTGCAATCGAGGGCGAACGGCCCCCGCGCAGTCGCATTGAGCGCTGGGCGAACGCCATCAAGGAAGCCGGCAAGCGCCCATTGAACCAGACGGAAATCTATCGGCTACACAATATTCTGCTGGGCGATGACCGATTTACCTCGATCGGTTATCGGACTGCCGGAGTGTTTCTGGGTGAACGCGACCACAATCAGGACCCATTGCCCGAATTCATCGGCGCGAGACCGGACGATCTGCCGGACCTGATGCTGGCATGGAATACTTGCAACAATCGGTTACGCGTGACGAAGGTCGATGCAGTCATTCAAGCGGCCGTTATTGCGTTCGGCTTTGTCTATATACACCCGCTCGAAGACGGAAACGGGCGCCTTCACCGCTGCCTGATCCATCATGTTCTGGCCGAACGAAAATTTGCCCCTGCGGGCATGGTGTTTCCGGTCTCCAGCGTCATGCTCGACCGGATCGACGAATACAGGGCAACGCTGCAAGCCCACTCCGCTGCGTTGATGCCATTCATCGATTGGCGCGCTACGCCTGAGCGCAATGTCGAAGTTCTCAATGACACGGGCGATCTCTATTGCTACTTCGACGCAACAGACGTGGCTGAGTTCTTGTATGCCTGCGTCCAGCGAACCATCAAGACCGATCTCCCAAAGGAGATCGCCTATCTTCGAGCCCATGATGACGCCGAACGTAATATCATGAACCGTGTCGAAATGCCGGACCGTCTGGCCAAGGATTTCATCATGTTCGTCAGGCAAAACGAGGGGCATCTGTCGAAGGCGAGACGAACAGGCGCTTTTGCCAAGCTGACCGATGCGGAAGTGACTGAACTGGAAGAAATCGTACAGATCGCTTTTGCTGACTATGCATCTGCCGGAAGCGGCCGGAACTAACTCAAATACGGGACCACTTTTTGGGATGCAGACCAAGCGGACATAGAAGCAATTTGTCCCACAATTTCTAATTATTCAATTATGTGGGATAAATTACTGTCATTTTATTCCTTTGAAAACGTCCATCCTCATCGAATCCCCGACGCCACCTCAGGGCCAGCGGTCACATGCCGCACAAATAGGCCGGAGTAACTGGCCCTGTTTTAGGCGCCGGCACCCATGTGTTAGTAAAAAGAATATGGCGCGAGAAGCCGTTAAGTTAATTCGCCAGCGGACTATTGTCGGCAGCTGTTACACTTTAGGCCGAGGAGCCCGACGCCATTAGTTTTGGCTGCAAACGATTCACTCTGCGGCGTGGGTGCCACGCACAGGATAGTCCTTCTGACGAATAAAGGTGAGACCACCCAGCAAGCCCTTCAGCGCTGGACGCGCAAAGGGGGCATTCGATACGTCCACGATCTGCAACATCCCATCCGCCCTCACGACGAACGTCGCCGGTTCTGCAAAGGGTCGGTCGGTTTCTTCCGGGCTTCGGGGATCGGATATGAATACGCCCAGCTGCGCCATTTGCGCGATGCCGAGATCATAACCGATTGTGCCTGTGTAGCCGATAGCGTCCGCCGAGGCTTTCGCCTTCTCTTCCGGATCAGCTGACACCGCGATGACGTCAACGTCAATCGCAGCAAAATCACTCAACATGCCATTCAGTTCTGTCAGATAAGTCTTGCAGATAGGGCAGTGCTTGCCGCGATAGACGACGATCAGCTTCCAGTCCCCGCGCTCATGGTTGGGTGCGCTGAGTTTGGTGACTCCCCCAGCCAGCGTGGCGACTGCAATGTCCGGAAAGATTGCGGCGGGTGTCAAAGTATGGGGCATGGATTCTATCCTTTCGACTGGGGAGGCAGGAATAGAACCGTTGAGCGATCATGTTTGTTCCACTGCACGCGGGATGACACGCACATGTCAGCTGTGCGCGTCACGCAAGACATCCGTAATGGCGTCGGACGCGCCTGCTTTCCCCTACCTGAAGTCGATCAGGTGCAAGCAGTTTCAGCAAGGTGTCAGATCCCGGCGCGCTCAGACTTCACTCCGTGTTTTCAGGGGCATAGATGACCCCTCTCACCTTGCTGCTGAGCTCGATCGAACCGATATCGTCCGGTATGACCTGCGTGAAAACGAGGCCGGCAATCTCGTTTTTCGGGTCAATCCAGAAATTGGTGCTGGCCCAACCGCCCCAGCCATATTCTCCAACTGCGCCGGGCGGCGCGCCGTCCGGTACATCCCGGATGACAAGGCCGCACAGGCCAAACCCGATTCCCGGGCCACGACCGGACGCGGCAAGGGGCGACTCGCCAAAGGACTCGTCCAACTGGTTGCTGGTGATCATCCGGACAGATTCTTCCGACAGGATTTGCCTGTCTCCGCTGCGGCCGCCATTCAGCAGCATTTGCGCGAAGGTCATATAATCGCTGGCAGTCCCAACGAGGCCGGCCCCGCCATATTCCAGCTTCGGCTTTTCGAGATAACTGCCGCCATACTGAATATCGTCAGCGCCATTTGTCATCACGCCCGCATGGCTCATATTATAGAGCTGAGCCAGGCGATCGCTCTTGTCCGCCGGAACATGGAAATCCGTGTCATCCATGTCCAGCGGGGTCAGGACCCGCTCCTTCATATAATCTCCGAAGGATTTTCCCGAGACCACTTCCACAAGGCGCCCGAGCACACCCATGGACTCGCCATAATTCCACATCGATCCCGGCTCTGCGACGAGCGGCATCCTGGCCAAGCGCTTGACGTGGTCTTCAAGGGATTCCGACAGGCGATTGCGGATCGCAAAGATGTCCGCGTCGACATAATCCTGCTGCGCCACACCGGGAAGCACGGCATAGCTGAACCCGGACGTGTGGGTCATCAGGTGACGGATGGTGATATCCCGTGTGGCCGGCATGTCGCCATTCGCCGTTCTAACACGCATCTCGGCGAGTTCCGGCAGATAGTCCTTTATCGGGTCGTCAAGATCGATGAGACCATCATCACGCAATGTCATGACCGTGGCGCAGGTCAGCGGCTTTGTCATGGAGTAGAAGCGAAAGATCGTATCTTTGGCAATCGGAACGCGGTTCTCGATATCGGCATAACCACTTGCGTTGAAATGGACGACCTGCCCTCGCTCGGCGAGCATGACGACGGCGCCCGGGATCTGACCGCCTGCAATCAGCTCTTCAACCGCCTCGTCGATTGCCTGCGACCGCTCCTGCGTCAGGCGCTGCGGTGCCATACCGCCCGACCCGAGCGAGCTCTTGTCCGCGATCGCGCACGCCGTCAGCAGGGTCGCGCCAATGGCCGTAAAGGCGTGGCGCAAGGGAGCGATGAGTCGTTTCGATACCATCATGAATTCCAGTTCGTCTTGTGAGAAAAAGCGGCACCGGCAAGGAGGAAACCAGAGGCGCCGGTGCCGGGGAGTTTTTCTAATTGATCGGACGATAGGTCAGCTTGAGGAAGACTTCCCGCCCCTTGGACACGATCGCGCTGCGATCACCCGGGATGGCGCCCGCAATGCCGCTCCCGCCGCCGGTCAGCGTGATCGGGGCAGACGCATTGAACGTGTACTCGTCCGTGAGATTGCGCCCCACCAAGGAGAGTTCCCACTTCTCGTCCTGGCCAAACAGGCGCAGCGATGCGTTGAGCTTGGTATAAGCGTCCTGCACGTCGAGCGGGGACTGGCGCAGGTTCGCATAATAGTCGCTCGAATAGGTGGCATCGACGGTCAGATCGAGCCCCATGCCATTGGACAATTGGCGCGAATAGAGAAACCCGCCCGTCGCTGCGACATCTGGCGCATTGTTCATCTGACGGCCGGACAGGTCCTGCTGCAGGTAGGCGCCGGTGACCGTGTTGAGGTTCAGGTTGCACCCGAGCGCGACGGTCTGGCCGAGATAGCAGCCCGACAGGAAGTCTTCGAACTTCGCGTCATTGAGCGCCAGGGAGCCCCTGATCCACAGTCCCTCCGCCGGTGTGCGCCAGTTGATGTCGGCCTCAATACCCCGAACCTTCGCAGCAGCCGCATTCAGCACCTTGAAGGAGATCGAGTCCGGGTCGAAAGCGCCGACCTGCAGGTCCTCATAGTCAAACTCATAGGCCGTGACGTTCAGGACAAGCTGGTCAAACAAGGTGGCCTTCACGCCGCCTTCGAAACCGGTGACCGTTTCTTCGTCGAACGTATTGGCGAAATTGCCCGCCGCAATGGCGCCATTGGTGAAGCCGCCATCAAAACCACCGGACTTGAAGCCTTCCTTGTAGGAGCCGAACAGCATGACATCATCCGTCAGGTCATATGACACGGTCAGTTCAGGCGACAGGTTGTCAAAGGACAGATTATCGGTCGCGAGGTTGGCGGTGACGTCGACACCGCGATGCAGGAATCTCAGGTCCTTTTCTTCTTCCGAGTAGCGGACGCCGCCGGAGATCTCGAGCCGGTCGGTCACATCCCAGAGTAGCTGGCCGAAGATGGAGAAGGCTTCCTGGTCTTGGAAGGTCTGTTCCTGCCCGATGGAAAATGATGCCGGCGGAAAGGCGGTGATCACCGCGTCCTGCGCGCCATATGTGTCACGCGTTTCGTAGAAGGCCCCGAGAGTGAAATTGACCGGGAAATCCCAGTCTGACGCCAGCCGCACTTCCTGCGTGAACTGGTTCATTTCGAATGGCAGGTAAGGAACGAGGAGCACCGCCCGCGGTCCGATCGATGCATCGTGCGCATTGACCTCGTCAAACATGTAATAGCCCGAGACTGAAGTCGCGATCAGGTCGGGGGTGAGCTTGTAATCAACCTGCACGGTCCCGAGGATCTGCTGGTTGTTGCGGAAGCCGATACCGTTGGTGCTCGGCGCGCCTGCGGCCAGGGCGACATCCTCGGGGCGGCCATTGCCAGCATAGATGTCGCGATCGGCCTTGCAGGGGAAATCAGGCTGCAATTGCGGGGCACCCAGCGGGCAAATGATCCGCTGCTGGGCCATGATCGACCCGCCTTCGATCTTGGACTCGTTATAGGTCAGCTTGCCCTTCACACGCAGGGCATCATTGGGCTCGAAGACGACCGTGCCGCGGGCGAAGAAGTCTTCCCCATAGGGCCAGCTGTCGATCGGCGCCTTGGTGATGAGGGGATCGCCATTTGCCGGCACAGACTTAACGTTGAAATAGCCGTTGAGGTCGGAATAGCGAGCGACCAGGCGCACGCCGAGCGAATCCGATATCGGGCCCGAATAAAGGGCCTGGTAATAGGAATCCTGGGACACGGTCTCGTATCCAGTCTGCAATTCCACGAGGTGGTCATGCGTCGGGTCGGCCGTTTTCATGGAGATCACGCCGCCGGGGCTGTTCTTGCCGAAGAAGAGCGCCTGGGGACCGCGCAGCACTTCGATCTGCGCCAGGTCAATCTGTGCTGACTTGCGGATGTTCAGAGTGCCAATCTGCATGCCATCGACATTGATCGATACAGCCTGGTCACCCAGATAGTTCGAAGAACCTGACCCGACACCGCGCAGCGAAATCGATCCGCCCGATGAAACCGAGCTTTCGGCCGTCTGCAGGCCTGGCGTGAAGCTCGACAGGTCATCAATGCTGACAAGGTTGAGCCGGGCAATATCGTCAGCACCAAACGCGGAGATCGCGGTCGGCACGTCCTCGAGCAGTTCGTCACGTTTGCGCGCGGTCACAATGATCTTGTTCATTGTGGCCTGGGCATCCTCGACGACGCCCTCGCTCGGCGCATCCGCTCCCGGCGCCTGCGCAAAGCCCGCCGGGGCAAGCAGGGCCATGGCTGCAACGCCATAGATAATTCGGTTCGATATCCTCGACATGTAATCCTCCCTGATCAGCCAGTGTTTATCACTGGTCCGGTCGTTTCGACATTGGTGTATGTTTAAGTATGGATAGGTCGAGTTTGCTTTGTCAACGATTTCGACACTTGTGTATGGTATTATTTTTAGATGACGACTTATGGGTGCAGGCGTATACTCCCTCTCTGCCGACAGGACGCCTGCTTGCTAAGTGACTGTCAGGATGAAAAATTATGACGGGCACACCGCGTGTGAGACCTGCAATGCGGCCTGCCCCGGACAAGTGAGACCCGCCTGTGGAAAACAAAACCAAATTGAGCGTCGTCAAAACGGGTGGCACAGAATCGCGATCCACAACGCGCGCGCCTGGTGCCTCATCGCGCAAGACGTCGAAGCAGGACGCGATCCTGCGGGAGGCCGCCCTCCTGTTCAACGCGCACGGCGTCGGAGCTGTCGGGTTTGGTGACCTGGCCAGGCATATGGGCGTCGGCCGCGCGACATTCTATCATTATGTCGCCGACCGGGAGGACCTGATCTTCCGCTGCTACCAAAAGAGCAGCGAAGCTGAAACCGAAAGGCTCGATAGCGCAAGCGAGGCTGCCCCCGGATTGCCGCAAGTGCTCGAATTCATGCGGCTGAGCCTGGCACCGGAAGCCGGTCAGACGGCGATCATCGCCGATACGGGTGTCCTCAGCGAAGGCCCCCGGTCGATCATCGACAAGGCGCGCTGGCGAAATTTTGACCGGCTAGCCGCAATGATTGACGAGGGTATTTCGGTTGGAAACATCCGGCCCTGTGACGACCAGATCATTGCCCGTATCCTCCCCTCAATGGTGGCGTTTGCGCGCATGTCGGACCGGTGGGCCGAACGGACACACACAGCGCAGGACATTGAGGCGATCGTCGACTTCATCGCGCGCGGATCCGCATCTGACCGGGCAACCGAATTCAGGTTTCACAAGAATGCAGATGAATTCTCCCGGATCAGCGTTTCCGGTTTCGGCAATCAGAAGATTGCCGATCTCAAGATGGAACAGATCCTGATGAAAGGGTCCGAACTGATCAATCGGCACGGCGCCGTGAATGTCTCCCTGGACGATGTCGCAAGTGCGCTCGGCGCAACGCGCGGCACCGTCTACCACTATTTCCATGATCGCGAAGACCTGGTGCAGAAATGTCTCGAACGCAGCTACGAACTGTATGACGCCTTCATTGATTACGCAGACGCGCATGGCCGAACCGGCCACGAAAAGGCGGCCATCGTCTCCCACCTGAATACCCAGGCCATGGTTGGATCGCTCCAGCCGGTCGCCGGCTGGATGGGGCTCGATGTGTTATCGTCCGCGCTGCAGAAACGCACACAGAAGCGGTTGCGCGAAATTCTGAGCCGAACCGAAGCGTTCGCAAGGGAAGGCCTGGCCGACGGGAGCCGTCGGCCCCAGGATTATGAAGCCGTCACGCTAGTCCGGGCCGGTGCCTATCTGTGGATCCCGAAATGGATATCCGACATCGATCCGCCGGCGCCGTTCCGGATCGCTGATGAGGTCGTCGCGCTGTTCAGCCTCGGCCTGATGGCTGCCGACTGAACTCAGTCACCAAGGGACACTATTCGTTGCGGGATGGAAAGTTGCCAGGGCATGACCGTTCCACGACACAGCCCATGTCGCGCGATTATGCTTTCTGGACATGACAATGTCTCCGCTATCGCGTGTCAGCGTGTCGAGCGATCCGTTGAAGAATATTCCAGCGCGGCCTCACACCCTTTGAGCAAACCCTGTCTGTCCCAAAGGATACTAAGTCCTGGAAGCAGCTGAGAGATGTGCGCTGTCAGTCATTTGCGCCTTTCCGGGAAGCAGAAATGCATCTGGCAAACGGCTTGCCATCCCGATCCGAGCTCGCACTTTCAAGTGCAGCCAAGGACGCGCCGCGCTGATCGAGCTTGGTGCTCAGCCCGGGATAGCCCGCTACGGCGCTCTCCGGCGAGCGCAAGATCATCGACGCGGCGTTTGGTGTCAGTATGCCGGAAAGATTACCTTATGACCTATTCGACCGGTCGCGCCTTGTAGACGTCAGTATCTATCTCCCCTTCCCATCGGGCCACGATGGTCGCAACGCACAGGTCGCCCGTGACATTCACGGCTGTGCGGGTCATATCCAGTACCCTGTCAAAAGGCAGGATGAAGCCAACCACGAGCGCAGTCTGCGCGGGGCTCATTCCGACGCTTTCAATTACGGCCGCCAAGAGGAAGAGCGATGCTGATGGGACGGAGGCTGTGCCCACAGACACAAGAGTGGTCGTCAGTCCGATCAGGACATAGTCAGAAAAGTCGAGCGGAATACCGAATGCCTGAGCCGAAAAGACCGTGACGACACCAACATAAAGCGCAGTTCCATCCATGTTAATCGTCGCGCCCAATGGCAACACCGACGACGCAACAGCAGGCTTTATCCCCAGATTATGCTCGGCCGCCGAGAGGCTGACCGGGAGGGTTGCGGCGCTTGACGACGTTGAGAATGCGACAAGCTGTGCCTCTCTGACGCCACGCAGGAAGGGCAATATTGGCAATCGCGCCAATAGCTTGACCAGCAAGACCTGAGTGACAAAGATCTGCAAGGCGCACCCGACCAATACGACGATCGACAGGAGGAAAAGATATACGAATGTTTGCGGACCGGTCGTACCCATCACAACCGCTACCAAGGCAAATACGCCCAATGGCGCGACTTCCATGACAAGGCCGGTAATCCTGAGCATCAACTCTGTCGCCGCATCGAAATTGTCTGCCAGAGGGCGGCCCTTCTCACCGATCATCAGGAGTCCCGCGCCTGTAAGAAGGGCAAAAAAGATAATCGCCAACAAGTCTGCCTGCGCAAACGCTGCGAACGGGTTTTCGGGAACGATCGATATCAAGCGCTCTTTCAAATCGATTGGCGCCTGGTACTCTGCCGGACTGGCACTGGACAGATCGATACCCACACCGGGTCTCACGATCACAGCAAGGGCAAGACCGATGGCGATCGCCGCCAGGGTCGTTCCGAGATACAAAATTATCGAACGACCGCCTATGGAGCCCAGTCGCCTGGGGTCGCGCATCGACACAACGCCCGACACCAGGGTGACGAAGACAAGGGGCACGATCAGCATCTTGATCAGGCGCACGAAGAGCACGCCAATCCAGGAAATACTGACGATGCTTTCGCCTACGAGCGCCCCAACAATCCCTCCCAAAATGAGCGCGATCAGTATGCGCTTCCAGAGAACCACCTCAAACCAATAGGCCAGCGCTTTGTTCATTGCCTCGATAATCCTTTCCAGGTCGCCCAAGTATTCGGCACACTGCACTTTTTATCAGTGTGCTGACCAATTTCCAAAGCAGGCACGTTGATTGACGGGGAGCAGTCGCGACAGTCTGAAACGGTCCGCGGAGCCGGTGCGCGGTTACTGGCAGCCACCTATGAAAGGTTCGCACCTCAGTCCTGCGTCAGGCACATCAGACGCTCGCTGGTCGCCTCCAACAGCCTGCTCATCGTTTTGGGGCCGAACACCACAACGCCCGATCGATCCCGCCCTGACATCCGCATAGCCGACGACGCCGTCGCGCCGTGGGTCGGCAGCGCCGACCCAGCCTGGCAATTCAAGGGCAAGCGCATGCACTCCCCCGAAATAGGCGTTGCGGGCCCGCTGGACATACGCGTCACTCGCTGTGCTGAGGTCGAGGCCGAGGCGCCCGAGATCAACCCCTTCAACGGGCCCTTCCAGATAGGCATTGTCCCGGCCGTCCTCGGCATCCACCGCCACGTGAACGCGCGGTGCATCGACTGCGGCGTCGATTCCCGCGTCCGTGTCGACCCAATGGCTTATGACCTGCGCAACAGCAGAGATGATCCGCTCGCTACCGGGGCTACCCAGGACCAGGACTGGAATTGAGTCCCGCGTCACAATTGCCGAACTCATTGAGGAATAGGCCATTCCGCGAGGCTTCAGCGAAAAGGGCCGACCTGGTTCCAGATCAAAGGACTGCATATAGTTGTTGTAGAAGAACCCCAGTGACGGGCTGGCGACCCGGGCACCAAAATACGAATCGATGCTGGCAGTCACGGATACAACCATTCCGTCTGCATCCATGACACTGAAATGCGTGGTTTCGCCGCCCGGCGGAACAAAGGACCCTGAAAGACGGGCAGCATGCGCTTTCGACAGGCGCGCCCGGATATCAGATTCATAATTCACCAGGTCCGACTCTGGCAGGTCATGCCGGGCACGATGCGCCGCTTGCAGGGCTTGCAGGAGCGCCTCGGTCCGTGCCGCGCTGTCTTGGGCAAGCTGTTCTGCTGGAAACTGCTCCAGGAGGTTCAAGGCCAACAGCATTACCCAGCCGCCTGCCGGTGGCGGAAGTGTGTAGACCTCGACGTCGCGATAACGTGTCGAGAGCGGTGCCATGATCCGTGGGTCAGGCGTTGCCGCAAGATCTGCACCAGTTATCCAGCCACCGTAACGGGCCATGTCGGCTGCGATCTCTTCGGCAATTTCACCGGTATAGAAATCATCCGCTCCTCGTGCTGCCAGCCGCCTGAGTGTGTTTGCCAGGACGGGCTGGCGCATCAGGTCACCCTTGGCTGGCACGTGTCCATCCTGCATGACAACAAAGGGGATGACTGTCGGTGACTCAAGCAAGGACGCTTCAGTGCGCGCATACACCTTCGCGCGAAAATTTCCCACGACGAAGCCGTCCTCGGCGTAACGGATTGCAGGTTGCAGCAAGTCAGCCCAAGCTATCTTGCCACCGCCATATTTGCGGTGCGCAAAATCCATGACCTTGACGGTCGATGGCACCGTCATCGCGGTCCACCCCGTCTTCAGGTCCGCCGGGTCAACCTCATCCGGCAACCGTCCGGGCGCAAAGGACGTACCGTTGATGACCACAGGTGTCTCTCCCGGTCGTTGAAGAATGATCTGGGATTGGCCCCCAAGACCCGACATAGCAGGCTCGGTCACGCCAAGTGCGAATTGAACGGCAATGGCTGCGTCCATCGCATTTCCACCCTGTTCCAGGATATCGACGCCCGCCGCCGTGGCTTCAGGGGAAGCTGAGCTGACAATTCCGGCAGGGTCCGCACCTGCCTGCAGGACGATGAGGACCTGCGCGGCCAACCCGATTGCCAAGACCCGTATCATTCATTTTCTCCCAGAAGCAGAGCCATTGTTTCTTCCGCCGCCAGTCGGGCGATACGGATAATTTCGTCTCCATGCGTGGAATCACCGACTTCATAAGTCAGCGCCGGAATCTTGTATGTTTCGTGAATCCACGTCTTTGACGTCGCCAGGTCTGGATTGTGGGACGCATCGCGATGCGGCGCCCCAGCGCCCAGGGACTGCACCAGTCGGTCAGACAGAGCACCTGAAAATTCGGGGCGGCTACCGTCTGCGTCATCCGGCTGCGTGTAGAGCGTATCCTTCCACGTCGAATGAAAGTCCATGGCAACAGCAAGCTCACCGAGACCGGCAAGCCAGTCACGCGCAGCGCGCGTTTCCGATTGGGTAAATGGCCCCCAGTCCCGATTGAGATCCACGCCACGCGTATTGTGCCGCCATTGGCCGAGCGCGACTCCATCCGGGTTCAAGACCGGCGCGACCGCCACGCGAAACCCGGTGCGAAATCGGACCGCCAGCGGATCGCTCTCCAGCAATCGGTCGACAAACGCCTCCAGCGCCAGAGCTCCGGTGATCTCCGGTGGGTGCTGGCGGCCCATCAGGACCAAGACAGGCGCGCCTTCTGCGCCGAATGTCAGGGCTTCAATATCCCGGCCTGCTTCGGACACACCTATCTGCTGATAGGCAATATCCTGCTTCATCGCAGCTCCCTGCAACCACGCCCGGTAGTGATCCAGGCCGAACAGGGGTTGAGCGGCAATCAGCGTGCGACCTTTTGAGACGCCGACGCGTAGTGTCGTCACGTCGCCTTTCGATCCAGGATCATCCCCAAGCACAGCCCATGTCCGGCCCGCATCGCGGCTGATTTTAGGAGTATAGCGGTGCTTGCCGTGAATATACTCCAATTTCAGTTCAAGCTCTGCCTGCGCACCTGAATCTATTGAAAAGGCGTACCAACTGCTCGGATTGATTGGCGTATCTTCTGGACCAAAATAGAGCGTGAACTGGTCTGTACCTGTCTGTTCACATGCCGACAGGCGTCCAGATTCGAAATCACCTGAAAACACAACATCTGCATAGGAGCAGACCGGTCCGTCCTGGACCGGATTTTCCTGGAAGTCCGTGCGCGTGGCGCAACCGGTGGCAGCCACAAGACACGCCGTGAAAATGCACTTAAATTGCAAGATGCGCGGCAGCATGTGGAGCCATCCCCGTATTGTCATGTGCGACTCCGGGCGCATAGGCCAGGCGCCAGCCCAATGGCACGTGCAAGGCGTCCGCGCGGATTCGGCCCGCTTCAAAAAAGGTTCGCCCCCTGTCCAGCCTGTGCTGGCCCTGTGCAGAGGCCTGCGGGGACCGGTTGAGCGAGGATTGCGTCGCGTCCGTATCAGACGTCCCGAGAAGGACCGTCATCGGCCGCGCGAGCCATTTGCTGACTTGATCGTCAGAAAGGTCTTCTCCCCCCAATCCGTAGGGCGTTGGAATGTTCGAGTCGGGCATCGTATACCAGCCAGCATTCGCGCTGACGGCACGGTGTACCCGTGCAGCGGGCTCGAACAGCAGGAAGCGATGGACGAATTGCGCGCCGGCGGAATGTCCGTAGATACTGTATCGCGAAGCCATCAGCCCCATCGTCGTGCGCAATGTATCGAACATTGGCTCCAGAGCTGAGAAGGACCAAAGCCCCTGCTCAATTGATGCACCGTCCAGTGAATACCGATTACCCTGATTGTAGCTGCGCGCATCCGGAAAGTCGGCCCTGCTGAATTCCGGCACCGCGATGTTCAGGCGCGCCGCCTCGGCAACAGGGGCCCACTGGTCACGATACGCCTCCGCATTGCGTCCCTGACCGTGCATGACAAAGACGAGCGGCGAATGCGGCTCTGCCTGCGTAGGCCGATAGGTCCAGACAGGCAGAGCCGGTCCGGACCAATCAGTGAAGACAAGGCGCGCTTTGCTTTCCGAACGCAGAGTCGGAGCTCGCAATGTCCCGGCACACGCCGTTCCAGCAAAGCACAGGCCCATGAGCAGGTGGCGGCGATCAATTTCTGGCCCGCTCATCGACTGGCGATCTCCCCTAGAATGACTTCGAAATTTCGCCATAAATGACCCGACCCTCAATGGGATACAGGCCGGAAAGATAGCCAGGGCTTTCATCTGCGCGTGGCGGCAACTCGTTCGCGAGGTTTCTGACTCCGAGCTTCAAGCCCGTTCCGCCAAGCGGACCGATTCCCTGATCAAACTCGTAGGAAACGTACCCATTGATGGAGTACCAATAATCGACCTGCCAGAGATCGCCGGTTGTATCATTGGTCGCGCTGGTATCTTCGACCTCGGAGACATAACGGACTTGCCATCCGGATTGCCAGCCCCCCATGTTCCAGGTCACCGAAGCACTGCCACGCCATTCAGGATTACCGTTGCGACGCAGTTCATCAAATGTTGCTCCGTCGCGCGTCTCTTCAAATGTATCTAGCTTTGTCGCGTTAACCCCGAACCGGAAATTCCCGACTGGCGTCTCGCGTGTCTCGTAAGATACCGACATATCGTAGCCGGACACTTCACGCCCATCGAGATTCACATACCCGTCAATTACGTTCAGCACTTCACCAACCGGCGCGCGCTGCGCTCCGGGATTTGCCAGATTGTAAACAGCAAAAGCGGCAATATCTGTCGGTGTCGCAGCGCCGCGGATGACGTTGGGATTGCCAGCCTGGCCGGCGGTCAGCCGAGCAAAGTCATCGTCGAGCAGACGATCCACGCCGACCACCGTGATCGCATTCGTCGTCTCTACCTTGAAGTAATCAACTGAAACGCGAAGGCCATCGAGCACCGAATCATCGGGATCGAATACGATCCCCAGCACCGTGCTTTCGCTCTCCTCAGCCTCCAGGTCAGGATTCCCGAAGCGCGTCGAGGTACGATATGTATCGCCAACATCGTTCGGTGTGCCGGTAACATCTTCACGGTAGGGATCGGCATCCCCCTGGTTGCGCCGTGTAATCGTTCCCTGATTGATCTGAACGAGGTTCGGAGCCCGGAAGCCTTCACCGTACGCCGCGCGAACAGACAGAGACGGAACAATGAACCAGTGCGCAGCGACTTTGGGCTTCAGGCTATCGCCATAGTCCGACGCATTCTCAAACCGTGCAGCCAGCTGCACGTCAAGCGCATGAACGAGGGGAAAGCGATTGGCTTCACCAATCAGCGGCACATTAAGTTCGGCAAAAACCGCTGACGTATCACGGTCGCCGCCGAAGTCTCGGGTCGCCGATACACCGACGAGGTCACTCTCATCCGGAATCGCGCCGTTTGTGAAGGTCATTGTTCCATCAAGGCGCGGGTCGGAATCATCGAAGATTTTCTCGTGCCGGAAGTCGACACCAATCGCAGCACCGACGTCACCGCCCGGCAGGCTGAACAGGTCAGGACGGGACGCTTTGGCGTCCCAGGTCACCATTGACGACTCGGCGACACGCACCGAACTGATTCTGATTTTCGAGAGAACACTCTCCGGATTGGCATCGGGCCCGCCAAACGGATTGAACGCATCTGGTGTTGAAAGGGATATCTGGTCCTGCAACAAGGTTTTGGACTGGCGGTTGAACTCCTCGTCCCGCGCATCGGCTTCCGACCAACCCAGTGCGCTCTCGACATCCCATCCGCCGAGTTCGCCGCGAACACCGCCGAGGAGGCGGTAGAGGTCCTGGTTCACCTTGATCTTGCGTGGGCCCAGTTCAAGCGGCCGATATCCCTGAATGACAAGATCCAGCCCCTCAGCCGGTGCATCAATCCCGGCAACGCGATTGGGACTGCCAACCGCCCCGAACGGGTTATAGTAGTTTGACGCCGGAACAATGATCAGCGCCAGCGAGGCATCAAACGGTCCGGGCGCGCGCTGCGTGTCGGATTCAGAGCCATAATACATGCCTTCGCCGAACAGCTGGAATCCACTATCCAGGTCGTGCGTAAACGTCAGGGCGATGTTCGTACGGCTGACTTTCGGAATGACCGTTTCATCTGCATAGAAATTATATCGCAGCTCTCGGTCTTGCGTACCGTCGTCAATCGAAATGCCATTGCCAAGCGAGGCGACACTACCCGGAAACGCATCCGGCTGGAGGTGAAATACGCCGCTGCTCGACGTGAGGCTGGCGCCCCCCTGGCGAACACGCACGCCTGTGAAGGTCCCATCCCCGTTCAACATCCCCGACTGGAAGCGCCCATATGGACCAATGGTGGAATTGTTGTCGAATTGTGTATCGCCGAGCCAGTCGTCCGGCAGCAGCTCGCGCCGGTCAAGCGTCGAATACCATTCCGGAAGCTCTGTCGAACTGACATCGCCCCGCTCGTAGTAAGACCCGGCAATTGTCATATGCGTCTTGCCGCTTGCGAACTCGAAACCGTGCCGCAACGAAGCCGACAGTTCAGTCAGACTCGTTTCGGTGCTTTCGCCGTAGCGAAGCGAAGCATACGTGCCTTCATAATCCTCGTACAAGGACAGGTTCACGACGCCCGCAATCGCGTCCGAGCCATACAGAGCCGACGCCCCATCGCGCAGCACTTCAACCCGTTGAATCAGGTTGGCGGGAATCGCGTTTACGTTCGTAAATGTTACCGGCACGCTGTCGACAGATTCCGATTGCGGATGCCCGACGATCCGGCGACCGTTGACCAGGACAAGTGAGCGGCCCGAACCCAGCCCACGCAAGTTGATCCCGGTCACATCGCCCCGCGCGCCATTGGTGCCGGTATTGTTGTCAGTGAATTCGATGTCGCCAATCGACGGGAGGTTTGCGAGCAGTTCACCTGTCGAAAGCCCGCCTGAAGCATCCAGTTCGTCCCGGCCAATAACCGTGACAGGAAGCGCTCCGGAATCGCCGACCCCCTCCAGATATGATCCAATCACGATAACCTTGTCGGCAACCAGTGCGTCCTCGTCCGCCGGAGGCGGCACCGAACTGACGTCCTGCGCCACAGATGGGAAAGCCAGCAGCGCAACGCTGCTGAGAAGTCCTGCTTTGATCGATGATGCTTTTTTCATGTCCATTCCCCGCAAAAAGACACGACCTTCCGCCGTGTGGAATTTCAGCAAAAACCGGAAACGGAAAAATGTAAACAAATTTATTGAAGGGGCGTATATATTCTTTTTGGTTATAAATTTATTCTGAAATCCCTACCGGCAGTCCATGCGCTCCGACATGATGGCCAGCCGTTTGCGCAAACTTGCCGACAGGTGTTCAATCAGTGCGCGGACCGGCACATCGAGCCCCTTTCCGAGCGGATAGACCATGTTGACTGGCAGAGTCAGCGCTTTGGGCAATGCGTGCAGATCAATGCAGGGATCATGCTCAGCCGCATGGATGGCGCTCATGGCGTCAACAATAGCCAGCCCGGCGCCGCGCTGGGCCAGGCTGCACGCCATTTGATAGGTTTGCACGCGAATCAGCGGATCGCCACGCCACCCCGCCGCAACGCCAATCTCCGTTAGCATTCTCCCAAGTGGCTCTGTCGCTTCCAGTGCCACAAGTTCATGCTGGAAAAGTGTCTTGCCCAGCTCCTCAGCCGAAATGTTGCCGAGTGTTCCCCGTTTGGAAACACAGACAACGGGCACCTGTCCGATGGGAATAGCCCCTACGGATACTGAGCGCGTCGAGGCATCAAACACGAGCCCCATGTCAAATCCGTAGGCAGGCCTGGAGATTTCTGACAGAACTTCGCCAGAATGCCGCGTCGAGATGGTGAAACGCATGTCCGGATCCGAGGACCTGAATGCCATAACGGCATCCGGAACCATATCGAGCCCCAATGCAGGGGTTGTGACAATCCGCAAATGCCGGCTGGCTCCAGAGCGCAGGCGAAGGGCCGAAGCCGTCAGGTCTTCAAAGGCGCTGCGCGCACGCTCCGTCTCCTTGAGCAATACCAGAGCAGCAGGCGTCGGCTGCAGACGCCCTGATATCCGGTCAAACAGGAGATAGCCAAGTTCGCTCTCCAATTGTTTGATGCTCTTTGTCACCGATGGCTGGGATACGCCCAACTCGGCGGCTGCGCTACTTACTGTCCCGGACAGCATCACAGCATGAAAGACTTCGAAGAGGCGATAGTTCATATTTTGATGTATTACTTTTGGTAATGGATCGTGTCAATCTTTTCTGTTGACGAATATGTTAGTTATGAACGATCTGAGTGTAAATTCTGGCGCGGACAACTCAATATGACTTCAATCCTTCATCGCAGCCCCGGGAAGACATTGCCCGTCGCAGCCGGCGGCAGCGGCGCATGGCTTTTCGACACATCCGGCAAGCATTACCTGGATGGGTCGGGCGGCGCAGCCGTATCTGCGTTGGGGCACGGCCATCCCCGTGTCGTGGAAGCCATGTGCGAACAAGCCCGGAAGCTCGCATTTGCACACACGGCATTCTTCACACACGAACCCGGTGAAGAACTTGCGGAATTTCTTACACAGCGCGCGCCGGAGGGGCTCGATCACGTCGTCTTCACATCAGGCGGGTCGGAAGCCATTGAGACGGCGCTGAAGCTCGCGCGCCAGTTTCATGTCGCCAATGAAGACAATGACAGAACTGTCTTTATTGCCCGCGAGTTCAGCTATCACGGCGCCACGCTCGGCGCCTTGTCGATCAGCGGCAATCAAGGGCGCCGGGCGCCGTACGAACCCCTGCTCGCGCCCTGTCAGTTTATTGCGCCCTGCTATCGCTACAGGCACGCACGCCCCGGCGAATCCGATCAGGCGTACGCCATACGCACGGCCGATGCCCTCGAAGAAGAAATAATCCGCGTCGGTCCGGGCCGGGTGGCGGCCTTTATCGCTGAGCCCGTTGTCGGCGCGACGCTGGGTGCAGTGGTGGCCGAGGTGGGCTACTTCAGGCGGATCCGCGAAATCTGTTCACGTCACGGCGTGCTTATGGTCGCAGATGAAGTCATGTGCGGCATGGGGCGAACCGGTACGCTGTTTGCCATGGAGCAGGAAGGCGTGACGCCGGACATTCTTGTCATGGCGAAAGGTCTTGGCGGAGGATACCAGCCAATCGGCGCAACGCTACTACATAAGAAAGTCCACGACGTTGTCACCGCCGGAAAGGGACGGTTCGAGCACGGGCACACCTATATGGGTCACCCGATGGCCACAGCCGCCGCGCTGGCGGTGCAAATAGTCATCGCGGAGGAGAGACTTCTGGACAGCGTCGAGCGCAAAGGCCAGATCCTCCACCAAATGCTTGCAGAAGCGCTCATGCCGCTTGGAATTGTAGGAGACATTCGCGGCAGGGGCCTGATGATCGGTGTCGAGCTGGTCGAAGATGCGGCGACGCAGAGGCCCTTCCCTGCTGAGCTACGTCTCGACCAACGCATCAAGGACGCTGCCATGGATGCCGGACTGATCATTTACCCGGGCCGCGGGTCGGCGGGGGATGGCCTGGGAGACCATATTCTGATTGCGCCGCCCTACATCATCAGCGAGTCCGAAATTGCAATCCTGGTCGAGCGTCTCGAAACAGCGATCAAGGCGGCGCTTCCGGTTTCAGCATGAGCAATCCCCAACGCCTGATTTCGGTGGCGCCGAACGGCGCGAGAAAGCTGCGGACAGACCATCCGGCCCTGCCCCTGTCTCCCGAGGACATTGCTGCGGATGCGGCCGCTTGCGTGGCCGAAGGGGCCGGCCTGCTACATCTGCATGTACGGGACGCCGAGGGTCGTCATTCCCTGTCGGCAGCCGCCTACAAGGCTGCGATCAAGGCTGTTCGCGCGCAGACGGGAAACAGCCTTATCATCCAGATCACAACAGAATCTGCCGGCCTGTTTGACCGCAGCGCTCAGATTGCGGTCGTGGAATGCGTTCGTCCGGAAGCCTGTTCGGTCGCACTGAGAGAACTGTCCCCCAACGGGTCACAGGAGGAAGTCGCCACGTACCGACAATTCCTGGCAGATTGCCGACGCGAAAACGTCTGGGTGCAGCATATCCTTTATGATGCGCATGATGTTCGGCGGTTTTCAGACTTGCGAGCAGACGGGGTCTATGGCGATGAGCTGCCCTTCATTTTGCTGGTAGTCGGTCGTTATCGCGATGGGGCCCAGAGCGACACGCTTGAATTGCGGGCGATGCTGGATGCGCTGGATCAGAGCCCGGATGCCAAGCCCGTTTGGGCCGCCTGTGCATTCGGACAGGGCGAAACAAATCTGCTGTCGGAGGCCGCCAGCATTGGGGGGCATGTCCGTGTCGGATTCGAGAACAATTGTCTCATGGCCGATGGATCGCTGGCGGAATCTAATGCATCGCGGGTGGGGGAAGTGACGACAGCGCTCAGGTCACTCGGCCTGTCACCTATGAGCGCAGACAGCGCCCGCACCGCGTTCAAACTGCGCCGCTAGCCACGATACAGGCCGCGATAGACTGATATTCGAACTTGAATCGCCGCCCCGCGACATTCTCGTCGCTAGCACGTTCTCGCGCGCGCGTAGCGGAGACGGGTTCGCATTCGAAAGACAGGACTACGATAGCCCTGCGGCAGTCTTGGCCGATCTGCGTGGCCGCGCGAGAGGTGATGTGGTTAGACGCCGAGGCGTCGACAGGGCGCTCCCCCGCCTTCGAAATGGAAGCTGTGAGTTTTCAATCCGCTTTTCTGGCCGCGCCGGACTTGCCGCTCCCTCAGTCCCGAACACTTGCATTGCCGGGCGGTCACCCGGTCAAGAGAACGCTATTGACGCATCGAAAGCGCGGCGAGCCGGGCGCGCACACCCCGCCCGATGCTCTCGACGAGGGCCTCGGGAACGGTGTTGTCGACAAGTGCGCCGAGCGCCTCCAGCGCGGGCGGGACAGCCCCGTCCAGCTCCGCGCAGATCTTTTCGACCGTGCCCTTGGGCAAGCCGGCCGTATCGGCCGTCTGCTCGAAATGGCGGCGGGCGATCTGCTTGACCTGGTAGCGGTTGCGATCCCCGAGCGACATGGCAAGCTTGAAACGGTTCTGCGGAATCCGGCCAGTATCCACAAACGGTTGCACAGTCAGTACGTCGTAGAATTTCGTCAGCCAGAACCCCCCGCCGGGTTGAAGCGCAATTGAAAAATTCTTGGCATGACCGTCAGTCGCCCCGAGGAGCCAGAAGACGACCTGCGCCTTGAAGAAGGCGTAGCGGTCCTCATTTGCCCGGTCGCTCTCCTTCAGGCGGTCAAGGATGTCCAGAATGCCTGGTCCATCCTCCTTCTGGTATTTGCGGGTCGAGGGCACGGACAAGGCCTGACAGAAATCCTCCTGCGGCAGGCGCAGCAGTCGGCCATCCTGCGTCCACAGGCGATCGAACCGCGTGACGCTGAGCGCAAGCTGATCTTCGAACGTCGCGATTTCCGCTTCGGCAACGTCAAGGCCGAGCAAGGCGCAAAGCTTCAGGCAGACATATTCGTTCTGCACACTGTCGGTCAGGTCAATCTCGTTCTGTATGACGCCGATCGCCGGCTTCAGGATATGGGTCGTTGCCGTCGTGCCGGTCGGGCGGTGCCAGATACCGTCCCTTTTCAACAGGGCCGTCTTGTCCTGGGCCCCGGCTATCGAAATGCGGAAAGCATCGTCGTCCGGGTCAAGCCCAAGGGGATTGACGCGCAGGCGCCGCATGAGCGCTGCGATATCCGCCTCGCTCATCACTGTTCCTGCCACCTCGCCTGCCGTCCCCGGCGCGTCGTCCGGAGACAGGAATTGCAGGGCGCCCACGCAGTCGCGCCCGGCCACGGCCAGGAGTGAAAACGCATCGACCCCATTCGCCCCGAGCCGCTCGGCCAGGTTGCGACGGACCCGTTCGGCGTCGGGCAGGAGGTTTTCGAAGACATTGACGACCTGCGCGCCCCGGAAGACTTCCTCCGACAGCGGCAGCGAGATCGACACAGGCATCGCGTCCTTCCAGGCCAGCCAGTCAGCATCATAGGCAAAGGACACAGCCCCCGAGCCGGCTTTTTCGAGCCGGCCGACAAAGCGTGCGTTCAGGTAGATGTTCAGCCGCTGTGTCCGGGTGCGGCGCGCCATCAGAACAGGTCCCCGAAATCCGCCTTGCTGCCGCGCCTGGCGACGGCGAGTTCGAGGCCAAGCGCGGTCAGCGCATCGAAGAAGACTTCCATGCGCGTGGCCGGCTCACCCGCTTCCAGTTTGGACACAGTGGCCTGGCGCACCCGCATGCGTGCCCCCAATTCGGCTTGCGTCCAGCCGGCAGCCAGGCGCGCCTTTCGGACCATATCTCCCGCCATACGCGGGCTTCGAACGAGGTCGGACATCGACTAGTCTCCTTATACGCGTTCGCGCATGAAACCGATATATACGCGAACTCGTATAAATCAAGTTAATACGCGAATGCGTATGAGGCGCGTGCCCATTGAGGTATCGCCCTCCCCTGCCCGCTCTTGCATGACCGTTCTGGAAGCTGGTGTCCGTCATGCCATATGGCGTGAGTGTACGTGCGCTGCTCACCTATTGTGAGGCAGGTCCTTCAGATGAGATCACAATGGCACCGTCCCTGCGGCTGATATCGACCGGCAGGTAGAGCTGACGTGATCTGGTGAACGTGGTCCGCCCTTGGTGTTAAATCCAGTAGTGATTTTGACCTTGCCACCTTGGCATAGGCCGACGTTACGGGCCTCGCTCTAATCGTCCCACTCCGAATGAATTGTACATATCTACAGTCGAAGCGCGGTGGAAAACCTGGTCCTCAGCAGAAAGAGTATGGACGAAGACAGACTATTCCGACTGATGGGACGGGCCGCCTGGTCTGGCCGACGTCCTGTGCATTCGAATCTGTGCCTGGGTTTCATGAAGGATGGAGAAGGGTTTGCACGCGATGGACAGTGCCTGGTCGAGAGCGAAACCGGAGCAGACTGCCTTGCGTCTGCCCCGGCCCAGGGTCGGGAGGTTCGCCCTGTCGCCCCCCACAATGCTTGACCGACAGCGAGAGCATTGCCACCGGTCATCAGCCAAGTCTCTCTGATGGTGTGATGATCAGTAGACGCTGGCCCGCACAAACTATTGGAAAACGGTCTTGTGTCTGTGACCTCGGTCACGCATCTTGTTGAAAGGACTGATGGGACGACGAGATATGCTGGAGGAAAGGGCTGCGCGAGCTTGGGCGGATTTCTGCCAAAACGACAAGGACTGCCCGAACGTCCGCCAACTGGCAGTCGGCAGCAGGCTTGTGGAGTTTGCGGCAGGCACCAACCTGATCGAACAGGCTGACACCGCAAAGTCGGTTTACCTCCTTCTCGATGGATGCGTTTCGATCATCCGCTTTACCGAGAATGGACATAACATATGGCTGGCGAACGCACATATTGGCGAGCTCGTGGGAGAGATTTCCGTGCTCGCCAGAATGGAAACGACATCCCAGGTCGTGGCAGATGGACAGGTGAGCGTCTTGAGTATCGCGCGTGGCCTGTTTGAAGAGTGCGTGCGCAACGATCCTGCTCTCGCGTTCGCACTATCACGGATGCTGGCCAGGCGCCTCGCTGAGACGTCATCCCAGCTGTCTGAATTGATCGCCCTACCCGTCGTGTTGCGCTTGCACGCCGAACTGGTGCGCATCGGTCAGCCTGTGAACGAGGATGCGGAACAATATATCGTTTCACCTGCGCCATCCGTGTCCACGTTGGGCGCGCGCATCCATGCCACACGCGAAGCGGCCTCGCGCGCGCTTGGTCTGCTAGAAAGGCGCAAACTCGTTGCAAGGCAAGCTGATGCCTGGACTGTCATCGCCGCCGAAAACTGAACACTACGCGCATTCAGGCGGACAAATGGCCCGCTTTCACGGTGAACAAACGCACCGCATCCGTCATGCCCTTGAGCCGTCTCCGTCCGGCATAAGTAGCGGTGATGCCACCGGGCGAAGCGAGTGACAGGGCAGAGGCGAATGCCTGACTGGCAAGGATCGCCCCCGGCGGCGCAAGCGGTTCAATCCGGGCCGCATATGTGACTTGTGAACCGTACAGATTGTCACGCCCCGTCACGGGATCCAGCGCAAGATTCACAGGTCCGAAATGGGCGCCGATGCGCAATCCGAGTCTCTTGGGAAGTCGGTCCCAGTCAAACTCAAGTCTGCGCATCGCGCTCTGCAACTCCAGGGCGGTTCTGGCTGCCGCCGAGACATCGTCAAAGGCTGCAAAAATGCCGTCACCCCAGCTATCCATCAGCCTCAGGGACGAACCAGCGCCCTTCAGGACATCGGACAAGGGCTTCAACACGTGATCCACGGTCAGCATTACCTGCTGATCGCTCAGACTACCGAAATGGGTCAGGTCGGTGAACACCATGGCAAAGAGCTGGCGCGGATCCTTTTGCAGCATCCAGCTTGGCTCCATGACGGGCGGGGTGTCTGCCGGCACGTCCGGTGTGAGCGTGACACTTGCATGGCCGCGACCGGAATGCTGCCAGATAGCTTGTAGTGACTGCGTTATGCTCCCATGACGCGGCGCGATCAGGAACTGGATGGCACGCGTCGACAATTGCTCGGCCTGGGCAATTGCGTTGCCCATCGCCAGTCCGGCCGCGAGCTCCACCGAAATGCGTCCAAGCAGCGATGAGTCTTCGGTTGCAATATCAACTGAAATGGCCCTGTCCAGGCAGTACTGGTACCTAGCCGCCCAGGTCTCTCCAAAGGGAATGACCGATGTTCTGGCGAACGTCTCGACATCGCAGGGAAGGACGACGTTCAACTGGCCGCCCCTGGCCAGTATGCGCTCGGCAAAGATTATATCGCTGCCCGCGGCCAGAGCGCCATGGGCTGACCCGATGCGGCTATTGTCCAGATGCTGATCGATCTGAAATCCGAGGACATCAGGATGCTCACCCGTACTGTCAATTCCATGGATGCGCCCGGCATAGAAGCAAGCCAGGGGGGGGCGAAACGCATCAAGCCAGTCCAACGGTTCATCCATCGCGCGCAAGAGTCGTTCGAACTGGCGAAGCGTTGTCGCATGAGCGATATAATTATCCGGATCGACCGAAATCGTCTCAGCGAGCGCCCTGACTGCATCGTCGGCACGGCCGGTGATGATAAGCGCTTCGGTACAGGTTGCCTCGCGGTAGTAGCGCATTTCAACCGATTCTCCCGCGACGGGCTGATGGGCCTTTTTAAAAACATTTCGTGCAATTGCTTCGGCGGCGGAGCGATTGCCGGCAATCACGCTCATCGTCGCCGCATTGATGCCTGAATATATGCCACCGGTCAGCCGATAGGCGCGCAGATAAGCGCCGGCACTTTCCTGCAGCGCCATTCGTCGGGGAAGACCGTTGAGTGTATCGGCGCGATCCTTGTGGAGACGTCCCAGCAATGCCAGGGCGTCTTCATCGCTATCGAGGGCGCACAGGCCAAAGGCATTGAACCGTTCAAGCGCGAACTCTGTGGCGCCGCTGCGCGCTAGTGCCAGAACCGCCGCCTTGTGCAGCTCCGGTGATGCCCCGCGAGCCAGGATGGCGTCTTCTGCCGCCTCATAGTTTGCGAGCGGGTTGGACGAGAGTTGCGACGGCCTGTCGGAGTTTCCACGCGCGTCACTCATGGGCATTGGACCGACATGTGACAGGCTCCACCCTAGACAGCAGATGCATTTGGCTGCGATCGGACATCGCTGGATCGAAGCGACCCGGACTTCGGATCAGGTTGGCCAGCCGCCAACACCCCCATTGTTAGTGCCAGGATCAATAATAATGGGTAACGTCAATGGCAACTTCTCTCGCTGCTGTCGGAATTCCGCGAGGATATTGTACCCATACTGTTCTGACGTAGGCACCGGGTTCACATTCGGCGGAATATACTCGGAATTCCAAAAGGCTGTTTTTCCATCGGCGAGTACTCTGACACTGTTGTCTTGGAACAGTGTATCAAAATTCACGTCCTGCTTGCGCGCAATAACGTGGCTGGAAAAGTGCAGATTGGTGATATTGGTGGTTAGGAAAATAAGGCTCTTGTGCTGAACCCTGATATCCAGAGGCCCAGGTGGAAGTGCAGACTTATTTGCGCCTTCTCTGGGTAAGAAGCTGGGTGATTGCAGTTGGCTGATCCATGCGCCCAGCTTAGCTTCATCTGGACGTTCCTCATTCTCATCATCGAAGAACACGCCGTCGCCAGGCCACCGCTTTCCGCCGATCGCTATTTTGACCTCCGCTATTTCACCTTGGTCTGTGATCGTTCCCGTTGAGAGCAATGTTAAGCCTATGACCTGTTTTATTTGCGGGTCCTGCACATTTTTGGTTATAACTTCGGTCAATGAGGCACCATGCTTGGCTACGCCGAGCGGCCCATTGTCATGTAGACTAGTCATCGGATTCTCCTGCTTTGTTGAGATGAACTCTACAATTCCGCTTCCATCCGTGACACTACGTCACGAAACCTCTCCCAATGATCATTCGACGGATCATTTTTGACCAGACTTTCAGCCTCGCGCGCCAGGGCGTCCAATTGGGACCTGGCCTGGTCCGGACGACCTGCATTCATGTAGATCCGACCGATGGCGAGCTGGCTTCCGAGCACGCTGCGATAGTAATTCCAGTCCGTTAGCGTCGCCTTCTCATGCGCGAGCAAAGTATAGTAGTCGGTCTCATGTTGCCGGTGGACCAGAGCCTGGTCAAAATTCTTTTCAAGCTCGTCGATCTGCCCCAACCAACCCTCGCAATTGGCGAGCGTCGCAATGGCCGCCTTTTGCGTTTTCGAGAGCGTGGTTGCACTGACAGGGAGGGTCCCACCGGGCATGGCCAGAGGTTCGATCAGGTCCCGTCCCGTTTCGAAGTGCGTCCTGGCAATGTCGAGATTGTTTAGCTGGAACATGACGGCACCGAAATTGGTGTGGTTGTCAGCTGTTTCCTGAACATAGACCTGCTCGTATCCGTCGACATCCTTCAAGGCGGATATGGCGCTGGCATAGGCCTCATACCGGGTGAGGGCGATCTCGAACAACGGTCTGGCCACCTCCAGCCCATCGCTTCGCTTCAATTCCACGGCGCGCCCCCAGGCGACCTGGCCGAGATAGAATGCGCCATGGCCGTGTGCGATCTGGAATTCAGGATCAAGTCCGCAGGATGGCAGGAATGTCTGCGTCAGGTCCAATGCGCGCTGACTGCTCGTTTCGGCCAGGTCGAGCGACGATTTCTTCAAATTGATGATACTGTCGAGATGAAGGGCGCGGGCTTTGCGGATAACCGCGTCGCATCCCAGTTCGGCCTGGTCCTGCTTGTCATAATAATCCAGCGCCTTGCCGGCCACGCCATCGAGGACATCAAGGCGCCCGACCGGTTCCAGTCTGTCTCTCAGATCTCCAAGCATAAAGTCCACCAATCCTTCCGCTTCGGCGCGGCGCGCCTCGGCGTCGTGACGGGCTGTCACAGCGACAGCCGCCAATGCGGATGTGCCTAGCGCGATTGCGGCACTCAGTGCTGTGATGCCGGTCACACGTTGACGTCGTCTTGTAGCGTCGCGCTGCAACAGGGTTTCCAAACGTGCGCCCGATAGCGACGCAGCAACCTTGAGAAAACCCAGTCGCGGGCCGTCCCCTGACTTGCGATAATCGGCGGCGAGCGGCTCCTCACCGCGCGCCAGGAGCGCCGCCGGAAAGCAAACCGAGTCGCCGCTTCGTGCGGCCGGGTCTCCTGCTATGATGACTGCAATGACCGGCCCACGCGGATTGATCTCGGCAAATGCCTCAATCTCCTTGTTCACCCATTTTGATTGGGCAGCCGATGGCGAACAGATGACAATGAGCGCTTCAGTCAGGCAGAGCCCATCCTTGATCGCCTCAGTCAGGCTGCCTGTGGCAGGCAGGGTTTCCCGGTCCATGAAGATGTTGCCAAGCTTGCGGCTGTCCTGCGGGGTGGCACGCTTGGGTAAGCGGTACGTCTGAAGCTTGCGCAGCAACCGCTCTCCCACGCGCCTGTCTGCATGACTATAGCTGATAAAAGCCGTATACCGCTTACGGTCCATCGTCTCTGAAGTCCCCTTCTCACGTTCCCGCTTATTCCTTAACACAGATCGAATTCATCCACAGCTTGAAAGCGATTATGCAGATGAGTTGCCGGTGAATGCTCAGAATCCCGCCGCGACCCGTCACCGATCACCCCGGGTTGATACTCCGCCGTCGGCCATCATCGTGATCGTCAGTTCGCTCTGCTAGGACCTTCCAAAAATACTCAAGGCGGCTGGTTCGCTCAACGTGAAGGTCACTTTCAAAGTGTCTCCCACAAGGACGTCGCTCGTACCTTGCGCATCGCCATATTCAACACCAATCCAGACATTGGAATCTCGACCCAAACGGAAATCACCTCCAACGAGCCATTTCTCGCCGTCATTCGACAATGGAACCGCGACAGTTTCGTTGAAGCGAGTTTCGGCATATCCGTAGCGCGCGTTGAGACGCCAGCTTTCAGAAAAATATTCGATGCCTGCCCAGGCCTGTAGAGTATCGGCGTCCGACTCCTTGAGCGTTTCGTCGCCTGTTGTCACAAGTTCGGAAAACCCTGCGCGTCCGGAAAGGCCGGCGACCCAGTAGGACTTTGTCTGCAAGCTGCCGTCACGCGTCCTGCCAAAGGGATAACTATAGGAGACCCACAAGGCCTGCCCGCCCGCTTCTAGACTTCCGAGAGCCGCTGATTTCCCGCGCCACAGGAGGCCAAGTCCAATGTCGAGGTTTGACGAGAATTTGACAACGTCACTGATCGCCTCAGCACAAAATTCCGAGGACTGCCTGAGCTCCTCGCTCACCTTGTTGCTGACCTTGGTTTCGAGATGAGCTGTGAGTTTGCCGTGCTCTTCCTGCAATTTTGCCACCTCATCCGTCACGCCCTCCAAGGTCGTCGGCAGCGCCGCGCTACGACTGGCCGGCGCAGGAACATCCTTATCCAGGTCATTCGACAGCAATGTGTGCGCTTCGGTCAAATGGCTGAATGCGACACGCAGGTTCTCGTTGTAGATGTCGATTTCGTCCACATCCCGGATCTCGAAATTTCCGGCACGAAGCGCCGCCCCTAGCGCATCGCGAACCTTGCTCTGATCGGCAATATCGTCATGCAGTCGCTTGAGCAGCTTCTTTGAGTACGCCTCGTGGCAACGGTCCTTTACCTCCGCCTTTTTCGAGTCAAACAGGGCATAAAGAGGGTCGCTGCTGTCAAACAGAGACGTCGACAGCCCCAGGGAAACCAGGGACCGTGTGGACTTTTCCGGGTTGCTGGAGTCTTCCTTGCCTTCCTTGACGACCAGGCCGATGACGGATCGCCTGGCGCGTCTTTGAAAGAAGCTTTCGTCTGTATAGTCGAAAAGGGTCTCATCAAACATGAGCCCGGGTCGGACATCCAAAGCCAGTGCAGTTCCGCCATCACGATCGATGGCCGAAGGAAGGCTGGCGACAAATTTGCGGACTTCATTCACCCTGGTCACATCTGCAGGCTTCAGTCCCGCAATTGCGAGCGCAGGTGACGCGGGAGTACCGTAAGCAAACTCGATTTTCGCTCCATCTGTATCGTCAAACAGCGAATAGCTTTCCTTCGCATCCTCATCTTCCGCGATGGCGGCTGGTACCGAGAGAAGGCAGAAAGACGCGAGTAGTATCGTGTGAGTATGTTTCATTGGATTTCCTCTCAGATCGCATCGATCGAGAATTGCGCAGCGAATATTTCCTCGACCGATGGGGTGTGTTTGGCCTTGCCGAGTTGTAGCGATTTGAATGACCCGTCTGGTCTACGGTTGCCGATCTGATTGTTGACGATAGCCGGGACGATTTTGCCACTCTGCAACACCGCGAGGGCAAGAGACGAAACCGTGTCTTCCAGATATGAACTCGCGCGCAGTTCAACATCGTAGAAACCATCTTGCCCTAGACTGTTCAGGGTCACGGAAGTCGCATCGTTTATGCGGGCACCTGTAGGCGCGACACTCAAGATGGGATTATCCCTATCCGGAGTTCTGTTGATCATATCCAAGCTAGTGTCACTGAAGCCCTTCATGACCAGGGCGGCAGGAGAGCCGGATACATAAATCCGGATCGTCACGTCCCCGCCACCTTCTTTTACCAACCATGTTGAAAATGCCATTGCCTCGTCGCCTCCTTCTCGCTTTCATAGGAGACGAAGACATCGCCTCGCCGTGATCGCGGTCACAGGTTTCAAGATAATTGTCGTCACTGGCTAGGTGCTGGCAGGATCGCCCAGCCTGCCCTGGTGTCTTCCGACGATCGGCAGGCACAGGTTACCGCCCCGGTCCCGCCACCGCCACATAACCAGGCAAACGGGTGTTTGGTGCGATCCCTCTCGGGCATGGCCGCGAGATGAATTCACGTCACTATGTGGATTTCCACAAGACAGGGTATTTATTTTTGCTCCCTATTCGTTCTCTTAACCCGGCTTCAACCATGCACTCGGGTCTAAGAGCAGTCTTGGGCGCTGGGTTTCCTGCCTTTTCGCCAGGATAAGCTGGGCTGCCCCTCTGAGGTGGTCCATCGGGTTTGTTAGCCCGGCGGTTTCCACGTAGCGGCGTTCATGCTGTTACACTCCCATAGTAAGGCGGTATGAACGCCGCGGGTAAGATGGCTTTTGGCGCGGGTGGTTTGTCGCCGAGCGATGAGTGTGGCCGGAACGTATTGTAATGGTGTCGCCATTCTTCGATCAGGACTTTGGCTTCGCGCAGATCATAGAAGATTTCACGAGCCAGGAGCTCATCTCTGAGTTTGGAGTTGAAGCTCTCGCAGTAGCCATTCTCCCACGGTGAGGCCGGTGTGATGTAAAGCGTCTGCACGCCAATATTGCCAAGCCATTCGCGCAAAGCAATGGCGATAAGCTCTGGGCCATTATCTGACCTTATGTGCTCTGGAGCCCCATGCCGTACGAACAGTTCGCCCAACACATCCAGAACATCACGAGAGTTGAGCCTCCGGTCGACGCGGATAGCGAGACATTCACGCGTGTACTCGTCGATCACACACAGCAAACGGTGGTTTCAACGTTTCGTCAGATGATTACGAACAGTTCTTGGACACGACAATCGCGATGCTTGACAAAGAGTCCAGTCGTCTCAATCCACAACAGGCTGCAGAGGCCCTTTGGAACCGATTTATTGAGCAGGCAGGGATCACTCATGCCTAGGAGCATTCGTTTTCGATGCAAAAACTGCGGATACCGTTTCGAAGCTGACACGCTCGATGATGCCGAGCGTCAAGAGGCACGACGCGAAAACCGACCGACTAGTGCAGTGCCCTGCCCGAAGTGTAGGCGAACCGACCTCCGCAGAGGTTGGGAATAGCACCATACCGGTATTTGGACTTGTTCGAGCCTCCGAAGGTGCCCCTTGGTTAGAAAAATCGTCAATGTCGTTGCGACTTCTTTTGCGCCCTTCCTGTCGTCCAGCCCATCGGAGCCATCCGGCAAAAACTCGCCAAGAACAGTCATACGACATCCCAAATCGAACGGCTGCTTTCGACATCGAAAGGGGCATCATGATCCTTGGGCTAACGATCTTCGCCCTGTGCGACGATTGTTCGGGAGAGGCGCTAATGTTGGCCAGATTTGGGCATCGGGAGTCGTGACCTCACGAGGTCGTTTGCGAACTCCAGAACTGACACTGTAGCTCGACGATAAGTGACGGGCAGTAGCGCCTTGACGGTATCTGTCAAATTGGACGCCTGAACTTTGCATTGGATGGCGCCAGTGATGCGCCAAAAACCCAGCCTAGAAATCCACTCAATACAACGCCTTATGGCGTCAATACTTTCGCCTGTGGTGCAAAACGTCTGCATTTTGTAGTGCAAACTGTAGTGCAATCCTTTCCTGCAAGTTCAGTTCGGCGCGGCCAATCCGCGCCACAGAAACGTTAAGCGTATTCTTCGCCAAAGTCATCAGACGAACACAATGGAGTTATCACCAAGTCAGGGCGAGCCTAACATCTTGCGTAAGGCAATGTGTTTGGCTGGCGAACGGAAAAAGATCGACAGGCTCCTTTCTAGTGACCTTGATTGTTACCCCCAAGGGGTATATTGAATGGGTATGAATTTGGTGGCCTCCTCCTTGCTCGCAATCCTTCTCGGCGTGTCGCAAATTCTTTGCGCCTGCCCAGCTGACTGGTCTGCAGCAGCCACGGCGGGGCCTGTCGTTTCTGTCCATAGCCATCAGAGCCACGGCCCCCATAAAACACCGCCTTGCGATAGCGATGACGGCCAGTGCGACATGCAATCTGTTGCGATTGCCAAGAATGACGCCGCGAGCAAAGTTGTTTCGCCTCTCGATACCACGGCAAAGACGCCCGTTGTTCTGCCCGGTCCGATCTCTCGAATAATTCAGGTTCGGGCCCCGCCTCCGTCCAATAATTCGATACGACGACGCTACCCGCCGTTGCTCACGCCACTGCTACTCAAGGTCCGTCTCCTGAATTGAAACCGAACCATTCGGGCACCCCTGCCCTTGGCTCAACTTCAATCCAATGGAGACTCTTGTGATCAACAGAAGACATTTGCTGCAATCCGCACTCGGTGCCGGAGCGGCGCTCGGCTCTGCCAGCCTCCTGCCCGCCTGGGCGAAATCGGCGAGCGATGGCAATCTCGGTCTGCCCGCTCTTTCGGGCACTCAATTCGACCTCAATATCGGACATTTCCCCGTTCGCATTGACGGTAAAGCAGGTATGGCCACAGGCATAAACGGGACCTTGCCGGGACCGCTCTTGCGTTTGCGAGAAGGCGACGATGTTACCCTAAACGTGACGAACGGCCTCGAAGAGGATACGTCGATCCACTGGCATGGGCTGCTCGTCCCCTTTCACATGGATGGGGTTCCAGGCGTCAGTTTCCCGGGCATAAAGCCGGGCGAAACCTTCAAGTACCAGTTCAAGGTGCCGCAGAACGGGACCTACTGGTATCACTCGCATTCCGGCCTGCAGGAACAGCTTGGGCACTATGGTCCGATCGTCATTGACCCTGCCGACACTGATCCTGTCGTTTACGACCGGGAATACGTTCTCGTCCTAAGCGACTGGAGCTTCACCCATCCACACCGGATCTTTGCCAAGCTCAAGAAGAATGCCGAGAGCCTGAACTTCAACCGGCCCACAATCAGTCAACCGACCGGGCTCGGTGGCATGTGGGGCCAGATGCGGATGAGTCCGCGTGATATCGCCGATGTGACGGGTGAGACGTACACCTATTTAATCAACGGACAGTCAACCGCAGACAATTTCAATATGGTCTTTCGGCCCGGTGAGCGGGTCCGCCTACGGATCATCAATGCCTCGGCGATGACCCTGTTCAATGTCCGTCTGCCCGACCTGCCAATGACGATGGTCCAGGCAGATGGCCTCAATTTGCAACCTATCGCAACTGACGAGTTCCAGATGGGGGTGGCCGAGACCTATGACGTGATCGTCGAACCGACCGAGGAGCGGCCCTACGCTTTTGTCGCGGAGTCAATTGATCGCTCCGGTCAAGTCGTTGCCACGCTTGGCCCTCGCCCCGGCATGCGCGCGACCGAACCCGTACTTCGGCCGGCCCCGATCCTGACCATGCACGACATGGGCATGGGGCATCACGATATGGGTGGCATGGGCAGCATGTCCGCCATGGATCACCAGACAGGCAGCGGCAGCATGGATGGCATGAGCCATGACAGCCCGACGCAGCATGATGGCATGAAGGGTCACGACATGGGCGGGATGATGAAGCCCGACCCTGACGGCCCGTCTGTCCAGCCCGTCAAGATCGAAGCCGACGTCGAGCGCGGGCCAGGCGTGGCAAATGTTGCGGCTATGCCTATGAGCCGACTGAACGAGCCAGGCATTGGCCTCGACGATGTCGACCACCGCGCGCTGACCTATGCCCAGCTTCGTAGCCTCGAAATGAAAAAGGATCACCGCGCGCCGGAACGTGAGATCGTGATTCACCTTACCTCCAATATGGAGCGCTACATGTGGTCCTTCGACGGCGTGAAGTTCTCCGAGGTAACCGAGGCCATCAAATTCTATGAAGGCGAGCGCGTTCGGCTCACCCTCATCAATGACACGATGATGCCGCACCCGATCCACCTGCATGGAATGTTTTTCGATCTCGTGAATGGCGGCGGGCATCACATGCCGCGCAAACACACCGTGACGGTTAAGCCGGCCGACAAGGTAAGTGTGGACGTGACTGCCGAGCATGTCGGTGACTGGGCATTCCACTGTCACCTTCTCTACCACATGCACGCTGGCATGATGCAGGTCGTCAGCGTACTTCCCACAACGCACCCGGAGCATCCAGGCAAGCCTGCGTCCGAACCCGCAATGGATATGCCGATGGACCACCACGGAATGAATCATGGGGAGCAAAAGTCATGATCAGCATGAACCCGAAACTCACTCCGCTTTTCGTCGCCAGCGTTCTTTCAATCGCGCCACTCAGTTCGTTCGCACAGGAAGCACCACAATCACCCCCGTGGAACCAGGCCGACGAGATCTATGGTGAGGATGCCATGTCAGACGCCCGCGAAGAGGTGCTGGCCGAGGGGGGAGATCAACAGAACTTCTACGTCCTGTTCAACCAGCTAGAAGCGCAAATCACCGAAGGCGACGATAGCTTCGTATGGAACGGACAGGCCTGGTATGGCGGAGACATCAACAAGCTCTGGTTCAAGAGTGAAGGCCGAGCATCCCTGAATGGCGGCGAAGTCGATGATGCCGAGATCCAGGCGCTATACTCCCGGGCCATTGCGCCGTTCTGGGATGTCCAGGCCGGTCTGCGCTATGACATCGAACCGGACGGCCTCGCCCACGGCGTCGTCGCCCTGAACGGGCTCGCACCGTACTGGTTCGAGGTCGACGCTTCAGCCTTTCTCAGCGAAAAGGGCGATCTCACTGCACGCGTCGAGGCTGAGTATGAACTTCTGCTGACGCAAAGACTCATCCTGCAGCCGCGTATCGAGGCAAACCTGTCGGCGCAGGATATTCCCGAGCGCGAAATTGGCTCGGGCCTTAACTCGATCGATGCCGGCCTTCGGCTTCGATACGAATTTAAGCGTGAGTTCGCACCCTATATCGGCGTCGAATGGCAGAGCGCCTTCGGTGGCACACGCGACATGATCCAGGCAGCAGGAAGTGACGGCGATGAGGTTGTCTTCCTGGTTGGCCTCAGAACCTGGTACTAGGAGATTTACCAATGGGCGGATTTATCGAACCCAATATTCACCCCGTTCTCGTCCACTTCACATATGCCCTCAGCGTGTCGGCGGCGCTCGCTTATCTCGGCGCGCTGGTGGTACCGGAAGGGCGCTGGCGTACAAGCCTGAGACCCGCGGCAGACTGGATGCTGGCGCTCGCAGCAATAGCGGTCGTTGCAACAATCGCCGCCGGATCTCAGGCTTATTATACGGTAGCTCATGATACCCCTTCCCATGAGGCGATGACGACCCACCGAAATTGGGCGGTGCCAAGTGGCCTGGCCCTTCTGGCCCTCGCTGGCTGGCGCTGGTTTAGCAAAGCAACTGTTCCGGGCGCTCTTTTCACGGTCGCGGCACTCATCGTGGCCGGTTTGCTGACTGTTACGGCATGGTGGGGCGGAACGATCGTCTACAAATATGGTCTCGGCGTGCAAAGCCTGCCAGCTGCCAGCGGGCCTGGCCATAATCATGATCATGGCGGCAGCGGAGGCCATGGCAGTTCCGCAGGTGCCGCTGACATGGGCGATCACCAGGATAGTCAGGGCCACGGTGTGGACGATACGGTCGACCCATCTGAGGATGGACACGATCATGAACATCGAGCCGACGGGTCATCTGAAAATGGAGCTGGCGCCGCAGTCGTTCCACCCGGGCATGACAATTCCGATGGGCATCATGATCCAAAACCGGTCTCTGCCGGCGAGGCAGAAATTCGCGACATTCTTGCCGCAGTGGATTCAGGCTGGGAAAATGGCGACGGCACGCCATTTCGCGAACACTTTCTTGACTGGCCTGGCGCTCGCTACTTCGAATCCGGTGGGGAGAATACCGGCCGGCAAGACCTAGTCGAGAACCATGTTGAACCGGAAAAGGACGCGATACCGGATCTTTCCCTTGGATTCTCCAATATAGACGTTCATTTCGAGGGCGACGAATTCGCCTGGGCCGTCATGGACACAACGGTTGGCGGGACACTGGCCTCAAGCGGAGAAACGCTGGACCGTACCGGCAAGCAAACCGTTCTCTTCCGAAAGATCGACGGTAACTGGCAGGTTGTCCATACGCATTCTTCATCGAGGGCGCGCCGACGCTGACACATACGGTACGATTTGCTTGGTGGTGGGACACCTCTCCTGCCATCAAGCAGTACCCTGCTCGCAGAAGAGGGACATGCAACGATGTGGACTATTGCGGCTTATGTTGGCGCCGCCCTCGCTGAAATAGCGGGTTGCTTCGCGTTCTGGGCCTGGTTGCGCCTCGACCGTTCAATCTGGTGGGTCGTGCCGGGGCTTGGGTCGCTCGCAATATTCGCGGGGCTCCTGACGCTGGTGGATAGCAATGTCGCCGGTCGCACCTTTGGGGCTTATGGCTGAGTTCATATCGCAAGTTCACTCGCATGACTCTGGCTCGTCGAAGGGATGCGTCCGGACCGCTGGGATTTGGCTGGCGGCATCATCTGCCTGATTGGAGCGACGATTATCATCGCCGCGCCCCGACCTTCGGTGTGATAATTTCGCGGTTGCGGTCGCGCGAAATCAGTTGCGAATTGGTCCTTGAATATACCCCCTAAGGGTATTATGTTGTATTTGGTGGGTCGGTCTGAAACGACGCAGCACCGCGCCATAACCGCAAGGAGCTTCCGATGAGAATCTTGCCTGTGGGACATGCCCTGTCCCTGTTTCTAGCGCTTACCTTTGTTCTCTGTATCGTCTGGGGACTGATCACACCGCCTGTCCTTCATATGCATGGTGCCTGGGAAAACCTGTTGCCCGGGTTCAAGTTCCTGACGCCGATTGGCTTCTTTATTGGGCTGGTCGAAAGCTACGTTTACGGCTGGTACGTGGCGATTGTTTTCGTACCACTCTTCAACCGGTTCAATCGCGCCCGATAACCAATCTTCTTGCCGCACTGAGCATTGATCCGCGCGGCATGCACTTTTGTGAGACCCCAATGGCCAACAATAAACACACCCCTCACTCCCACCACTATTCGCACGATAGTGACCATGAAAGAACTGCGACTGGCGGTGATTGCTGCCACCACCATGAACACGCGGCGCCGCAAAAACCGGACGACGCCTATGACAATATTCCAGAGGGCTATTCCGGCACGGTCTGGACTTGTCCAATGCACCCGCAGGTGCGCGAGACCTCGAATACGGGCTGTCCGATCTGCGGTATGGCGCTGGAGCCTGAAACCGTCACGGCCGAGCAGGACACCAGCGAGCTTGATGACATGACGCGCCGCTTCTGGGTGGGACTCGCCCTGTCGGCGCCCCTGCTGATTCTCACCATGGGTGAAATGATCCCTGGCAGCCCGCTGAAACACTGGGTGAATGCGAGCTGGGGACCATGGCTACAATTTGCACTGGCAACCCCGGTTGTACTCTGGGCTGGCCTGCCCTTCTTCCAGCGGGGTTGGCAGTCGGTGAAGCGGCGCAGCCTCAACATGTTCACCCTGATCGCCATGGGCGTCGGCGTCGCATACATCTACTCCGTCGTCGCGACGGTCGCGCCTGGCATCTTCCCGGATTCGTTCCGAGGCCATGGCGGCAATGTTGCGGTCTATTATGAGGCCGCCGCCGTCATCGTGACGCTGGTCCTGCTTGGCCAGGTCCTCGAACTTCGTGCCCGTAACGCGACCTCCGGCGCCATCCGCGCGCTTCTGGAGCTTGCTCCACCGACGGCCCGGCGTATTGCCGAAGATGGCAGCGAGGAGGAAGTCGACCTTGCACATGTAAAGGCGGGTGACCGCCTCCGCGTCCGCCCCGGCGAAAAAGTGCCGGTCGATGGCGAAGTGCTGGAAGGGCATGGCTCAGTGGACGAGTCCATGGTGACCGGTGAACCCCTGCCCGTGGAAAAATCGGCGGGCGACCGTGTCACTGGCGGCACCGTAAACGGGACAGGCTCGCTTGTGATGAAGGCGACGCATGTCGGCGAGGACACGTTGCTGTCGCAAATCGTCCAGATGGTGGCCGCGGCGCAGCGCTCGCGTGCGCCGATCCAGCGGCTCGTCGACGTTGTCTCGTCGATCTTCGTACCGGTGGTGATTGCGGTCGCCATCCTCACCTTCATCATCTGGGCTGCCTTCGGGCCTGACCCGGCCATGGCGTTCGCCATTGTAAACGCGGTCGCGGTGCTGATCATCGCATGTCCCTGTGCGCTCGGTTTGGCCACACCGATGTCTATCATGGTCGGCACGGGCAAGGGCGCCTCGAACGGTATCCTGATCAAGAATGCCGAAGCGCTCGAGACCTTCGAGAAGGTCGACACCGTGGTCGTCGACAAGACGGGCACGCTGACGCTCGGCCGGCCCGAACTGATCCATGTCGAACCCGCCGAAGGGTTCGATGAGGCGTCGCTGCTCGGCCTCGTCGCCGCCGTCGAGCGCTCAAGCGAGCACCCGCTGGCCGAGGCCATCGTGCGCGGCGCCGAGGCAAAGGATGCGCCCCGCAAGGAAGCGAGCGGCTTTGAATCCGTGACCGGTGAGGGCGCACAGGCAAACGTCGATGGCCAGACCGTCGCCATCGGCAACCGCAAGATGATGGAGCGGATCGGCGGCTGGTCCGACGCGCTCGGCTCAAGCGCAGACCAATACCGTGCCGAAGGCCAGACCGTGATGTTCACCGCTGTCGACGGCAAGCCTGCCGGCCTCGTCTCTGTCGCCGACCCGATCAAGGAAACGACGCCGGAAGCCATCCGCCGCCTCCACGCCGAAGGGCTGAAGATCGTCATGCTCACCGGCGACAATGAGACAACGGCCCGCGCCGTCGCCGACAAGGTTGGGATCGATGTCGTCCACGCCGATGTCTCGCCGGAAGACAAGCACCGCATCGTTTCGGAGCTGCAGCAGGCCGGCGCGCGCGTCGCCATGTGCGGCGACGGGATCAATGACGCTCCGGCACTCGCCCAGGCCGATGTCGGCATTGCGATGGGTACCGGCACAGATGTGGCCATGGAAAGCGCCGGTGTGACATTGGTGAAAGGTGATCTGATCGGCGTCGCGAAGGCGCGCGAGCTCAGTCATGCGACGATGCGCAATATCCGCCAAAACCTGTTCTTCGCCTTCATTTACAACGCGCTGGGGGTGCCGGTCGCGGCCGGGATCCTCTATCCTTTCTTCGGCCTGCTGCTCAGCCCGATGATTGCGGCCGGCGCGATGAGCCTCAGCTCGGTGTCCGTCATCGGAAACGCGCTGCGGCTTCGGACGCTGAAACTCTGAATCAAGGAAAACCCATATGACGAGAAACTTTGCCTTCGGGATAGGCGGTCTCCTCGCCGTCGCGGCAATTGTAGCAGGTTGGATGCTCTTTTCGGCACCGTCACCCGCTAAAGCGCAGACAATCACCGTACACAAGACTCCCTGGTGCGGCTGCTGCACCGAGTGGGTCGATCACCTGAAAGACAATGGCTTTGATGTCGTCGTCAAGGAAGAAGAAGACCTCTCTCCAGTCAGGGCCGAGCTCGAAGTTCCCGACCGCCTGATGAGCTGCCATACAGGTGAAATTGAGGGCTACGCCATTGAGGGTCACGTCCCGGCCGCAGAAATCGTACGCCTGCTGAAAGAAAGATCGAAGGCGACGGGATTGTCGGTGCCCGGCATGCCGCAAGGCTCGCCCGGCATGGAGTCGTCCAATCCGCCAGACACTTACGATGTTGTGATCTTTTCTCCCGAGCAGACGGGCATTTATGCTTCGTATAGAGGCACACAAAAGCTTGACGGCCCGGCAGACCGATGAGCTCGAAGGAATACAAACAAGGCTCGTTATCACTTGCAGGCACGGTCGCCATGGGGACCGGAGTGATGATTGGCGCGGGGATTTTTGCGCTGACGGGTCAGGTCGCCGAATTTGCAGGCGGCCTGTTTCCGCTGGCATTCCTGCTTGCCGCCATCGTCAGCGGGTTCAGCGCCTATTCCTATATCAAGGTGTCGAACAAATATCCAAGTGCTGGAGGTATCGCAATGATCCTGCATCGCGCTTTCGGTCCCTCCACCGTTACGGGCGGTGCGGCGCTGCTGATGGCGTTCTCCATGATCATCAATGAAAGTCTCGTCGCCCGGACCTTTGGCACCTATACGCTCCAACTTTTCGGTATCGAGGGCGGGATTTTCGTGCCTGTCCTCGCGGTTGGACTGATCCTCGTAGCATTCGCCATAAATGTTGCCGGCAATGATGTGATTGGCGGGGTTTCCAAGGTCACGGCCATACTGAAAATTGGAGGCATTCTGGTCTTTGCCATCGTCGCCCTGTGGGCGGCCGGTTTCAGCTTTCAGCCAGCGGAAAATGGTACCGCTGAGGGTAGCTCGGCGGGCGGATTCCTGGCCGGAACCGCACTCGCCATTCTCGCCTATAAGGGCTTCACGACCATCACGAATAGCGGCGATGAAGTGAAGGACCCCAACCGCAATGTCGGCCGGTCGATCATCATTTCGCTCGCCATTTGCACCGTGGTTTACCTCCTGGTCTGCTTTGCGGTCGGATCGACCCTTTCAGTGCCTGAGATCATCTCGGCGAAGGACTACGCCCTAGCGGAAGCAGCTCGCCCGGCACTCGGCAATTATGGGTTATGGTTCACCGTTGCGATTGCCATCATCGCCACCGCCTCCGGCCTGTTTGCGAGCCTGTTTGCCGTGTCGAGAATGCTGGCCATGCTGACCAATATGAATCTCATTCCGCACCGCCATTTCGGCATGCCGGGAACGATCCAGCGCCACACACTCGTCTATTCGGTCGTCCTTGCCGGTCTGCTCGCGGCCTTTTTCGATCTCAGCCGGATCGCCTCACTCGGCGCGATCTTTTATCTGGTGATGGACATGATCATTCACTGGGGCGTGTTGCGCCATCTGCGAAAGGACGTTGGTGCGGCACCTGCCATCCTCGTGACAGCTCTAGTGCTGGACGCAGTCGCCCTAGGGGCGTTCCTGATCCTGAAATGGCAGGCCGATCCAACCATCATTCTGATCGCAATTGCAGGCATGACAACAGTGTTCGCCTTCGAACGATTCTTCCTTCGTCACTTGCGGAACCAAAGATCTAATCAAAGCACTTCGCACGATCACATGAATCCGTCATGACCGGGTCCATTCTCATCGGCATTCTCACTTTCTGCCTCGCAAGCACGGTCCATTATTTTGCGCTGACCCGGCTGTACGGCGTAATCACGGCGCGATTGAAGCCGGGGTACATGGCAATGCTGGCCGGTATTTGCGGCGCAGGAGCTGCGCACCTTATCGAAGCCATGCTTTACGCATTCGGCTTTGCAGCGATGGACGCAACGGGACTGGGCGGATTCAAAGGAGGTGACAGCGATGGTTTTATGGACATTTTCTATTTTTCTCTGGTGAATTATACGTCGCTCGGCCTTGGTGATATCTACCCCACCGGGCATTCGAGATTTCTGGCCGGGCTGGAATCCCTGAATGGCTTTCTGCTCATCTCTTGCTCAGCCTCGCTGGTGTTCGTTCTGATGCACAAAAGTTTCGGCCAGGCCAATCCGCGGTAACGGCCCGATTCAATTTGTCGGAACCATCGGTCAGCTTTCCCGTTCGAGTACTCACATACCCCACTATAGTATCCAGGAGAACGCGAACAATGGAGACGAAAAGCAATTACTGGAAGTTCGGTGCCATGATCGGCACATCGATGATTGTGATGTTCGGACTGATGTATCTCAACACCTACGCGCTTGAGCATGTGCGCTGGAGCGAAACCCGCTTCTACATGACCTTCATCATGGGCGCTGCCATGGCCGTCGTCATGTTGAGCTTCATGCTGAACATGTACAAGGACAGCCGGATTAATCTGGCAATCTTTGGCGGCTCCGCCCTCGTTTTTCTGCTCGCCCTCTGGCTCGTGCGTAGCCAGGCGACGGTCGGGGATCGCTCCTACATGAAAGCGATGATCCCGCACCACTCCATCGCCATCATGACGAGCGAACGGGCTGGAATTGAAGACGTGCGTGTTCGCAAGCTCGCTGATGAAATCATCAAGGCTCAGCGCCGTGAAATCAAGGAGATGGGCTGGTTGATCAGGGATATCGCTACCAACGGGCCGGCCACGACAGAGGCCGTGGCAGCCGCAAGACCCGTGCCTCCTTTCGAGGGAAAGCTCGACCCTGCCGTCCCGTCTGGCTCAGAAGTAGCGGAGCAATAGTCTCAGCATGAACGCGAACATTGAGATTCTGCAAAAGAGACTGGAAATATCTTAACTTTCTTCCCAAATAGATACCCTGTATGGGGTATTGTTGAATGTTGAAGACCGAAACAAAAGACGCAGCAGCCCGGCGGTTAGCCCGTATTGAGGGCCAGGTCCGAGGGATATCCAAAATGATCGCCGAGGATCGATATTGTATCGATGTGATCCGGCAGGTGCAGGCGGTGAAAGCCGCCTTGACCGGTCTTGAAGCGACCATTCTGGACGATCACATATCGACCTGTGTTGAACATGCACTGACTGGAGATAGCGTTGCAGATCGCCGGGAAAAGGTAGAAGAACTTGTTGCCGTTCTCGGCGGCCGGAAGAAATAGCCAGATCAAATGGAGCTTCGCGCCGACGCGCAAACCCTGGCTGAGGAAACACCCGCGGCAGAGCGCACGCGGATCGAGGCGCGGCGCCTTCGGGACGAGGCCAAAGGCATGTGCGAAACGAGCCAGGTCTCTGTATTGCGGGCGCACCTAGAAGATTATTGTCAGGCCCTGGGTGCTCACCCGGCAGACAAATACCAGAATATGGGCGGCCCCAGCCCGCATGACATGATCGCGCATTTGCGGACCTTTGGTTCGCAACCCAAAACGGACGTTCTCAGGTTCGTGGATGCGCTCATCTTCAACTGGCTGATTGGCGGAACAGATGCGCATGCGAAGAATTAGTCAATCCTGATTGCTTCCGGCAACTCGGTCAGGCTGGCACCGCTATATGATATCGCCAGCATTCACGCATATCCTGACATTGATCCTCGCAAGGCAAAACTGTCCATGAAGGTCGGCGATGCCTACAAACTGGAAAAAATCACCCTTGCCGAATGGTTGAAGTTTGCAGCCAGCATCAAACCATCCAGTGAACTGATATCGGGCCGGATCAATTATCTGGCAAGCGCGCTCCCGAAGGCCGTTGAAAGTGAAGTGACCAAACTGCAATCGACAGTTCTCGATCACCCTGTTTTGCGCTTGTTGAAAACAGCCCTGACCCGGCGCGCTGAAGCGGTTTCGAAATCCCTGAGCACCTAGACTGGCAAGTCGGACTGGCCTTGAAAAAGCGGGGCCACGACTTGTGTTGATAAGGCTGTTGAGGCGGGCCATGTCAGATGCCGGCCGTCGCGCGCAGCGTCTCCCCTCCCCCCGGGCATCTCTCGCAGAGCGGCCGCGTCAGCGCGCCGCATCAGCGGGCCGCAGCCAAATCTCATTGCCAGACCGCGACACCCGCAGCGGCAGGAAGAGTTCAAGCCTTGTCGCAAAGGCTTCCGGCTCGCCGGCCGGGAATGTGCCGCTGAGGCGTCCCTGGTTAAGCGCCGTGTCCTGGACGCGGATCCTGATATTGGAATACAGGTTCATCTCGGCGACCGCCCCTTCCGGCGTCACGTCCCGAAACAGGAGCATGCCACTGCGCCAGGACAGGGCCGTCTCCGTGTCGACCTGTGCGAGAGAAGCGACGTGGCCGGCCCGCATGACCAGGCGGTCGCCCGGTCTGAGCCGCGTGGCCGTAGGCGGTTCACGCTGGAAGGCGCTAAAGGGGCCAGTCCCCTGCCCCTTGCCTGCTTCTTGCGGCGCGACGCTGACCGACCCTTCGATCAGGGTGACGGATATGTCGTCCGGCCCGAGGAAGATCTCGAACATAGTGCCGAGCGCGCGGGTTTCGGTGTCGGCGGCTGCGACGGTGACCTGATGCTTTCGTGGCAGACATCGATCCCGCGCTCGTGGAGAAGGTCTTAGACATTGCGCAGAGAGAGCGGAAAACTGACGTACATCATCACACCGAGCTGGATGATTTCGGGCGATGTCTTGAAGTAGCGAAACGGGTTTTTGGCCATTTCCTGTGGCCAACCGCCCTACCCTACAGCCTCAAGCCTAGCTCTACTGACAATACCGTTCTGGCAATTCAGCCCTGCTATCTCAAGTCAAATTTCATGATCTTACCGACGCATTGCTTGGATAATGAGCGACACCATTGCATCCAAGCGGGGCTCCTGCCTGACCTCATCTGCCCGTTCCAGAAACATCCCGGAAAGACGCAAGCTGACGTAACCGTGGATCAATGACCAAATCGAAACCGCGAATGTGTCAGTGTCAAATTCTTTATTGAGCGCAGTCTCTCGGATTTCATCGCAAAGACAGTCGTAGATTCTGTCCATAACCAACAACAGATCTGGATCCTGATGATCCACCAAGTCCGTCCGCCAAAGCAAGTCGTACCTGTAGGGGTGGAGCATGGCGTAATCAGCGATCGCCTTGGTGAACGCCATGATCCGGTCAGCGCCGGCTAAATCAGGGGCTGACAAGCATTCGCGAATACTCGCCCACAGGCGTGTGAATTCTACCGTCGCAACGCAGGTGAGAAGCGCGCCAAGGTCTTTGAAGTGATTGGCCGGTGCAGCATGAGATACACCGGCACGGGCCGCAACTGCGCGAAGGGTCGTGCCTGCTACGCCCTTCATATCCAGCAGTTCAATTGCTGCATCAAGTAAGGCTTGGCGCAAGTTGCCGTGGTGAAAGGATCGTTGTTTCGTCATGACACCTTATTGACACTGTCAATTAAGCAGTCAATATTGACAGTGTCAATTTTTGTGCGGAGCTTATTAATGACCAAGACTTCAATTGCATTACATGCCATCATTTTCATTATTCTCGTCCCTTTTCTTGAGATCAGCGACACACATTTGTTGAATCCCGACTGGCCCGCCCACGCGCGACTGCACGAAGCCTGGCAGTTGCTCACGAACGCATCCTTATCCGCGCTGGCATTACTGCTCGTCTGGCGTTGGAACCGCCCGATAACAGCCTTGGTGGTTTGCCTTACGGTTACGGTGCCATTCCTGGCAGCCTGGGCGATACAATCAATTTTTGGCGGGTCCATGAAGCACTCCGATGGTACGGAAATCGCGGTGTTCGGTATGAATGCCGGCGTCCTAATCGTGCTGCTCATCACAGCAGCCCTGCTAGCCTCGCTCGCAACGAGAACTGAGGTGCCCCACGACTTATAGGCGCCTTGCGCCTTGATGGTGCTGCCATTGCGCACTCAATGAGGACGCCTGCATTTCAAACTGGCCCAAGACCCCGATGCCCCCGGGCCGGATTGCCAAAGTATGTCAATCTGAAAAGCAAAGCTTGTTTCCGTCCAGGTCCCTGACATAGGCGGAAAATCGCGGTCCCCGCGAGCCAGGCGCTCCCTCGCAAATTCCACCAAGCGCGATGGCCCGGTCATGATACCTCCGGACTTCTTCAGCTGTCCCGACACAGAATCCGACCATGCTTCCATTGCCATGCCTGGCCGGATTTTCGTCAAAGGGCAGTGCTGTTGCAAAGGCAAAATCCTCCCCCAGCCAATAGGTCATGCGGCCTGAGGGAGAGACGCCCTTCAGGCCTGCCGGCTCAAAAAGCGCATCATAGAATTTGATTGAGGCGCTCATGTCATTTGTTCCGAGCACGCAATAGTTCATTTTCATCATGTTAAGTCCTTTGCAGAATTAAGGGTCCTGAATAGCCTCCTCATATTGTTAAACACGTCATTTTATGTCGTATTTCTTCCATGGCGCGCACGAATACAGCAGACAGGATGAGACGGATGGAACTGCTGGCGGTCCGGCTGAAGCAGGACCGCCATTGTACGGTCCGTGATCTTGCGCACGAACACGGGGTCAGCGCACGCACCATCTCGCGGGATCTGTCACTCATGCGCGATCAGGGCATGCAGATTGATTCCGATCGGGGACGCGGGGGCGGCGTACGTCTGGACCGGAACTGGGGTGTCGGCCGGATAAACCTGGCTTACGCTGAGGCGGTCGATCTTCTCATCAGCATTGCTGTGGCAGGGCAGATGAATTCCCCGATATTTCTGGCGAACCTCGATTCAGTCAGGCGGCAATTGGTGGCTTCTTTTTCGCCCGCAAAGCGCGAAAGTGTGGATCGTTTGAAATCCAGAATCCTCGTAGGAGTCACAGCGTCCACCTATGTTCAGGCAAGTGCGACAGCCCCGCCGAAACGTGTCGTGCAGGCTTTGCACCAGGCCTTCATCGACCAGGAAACCCTTGAAATGACGTATCAGAGAGAAGATGGTGCATTGTCCAAACGGCAGATTGATCCGCATTATCTCCTCTTGAAATACCCTGTCTGGTATGTTGTCGCGTTTGATCATCTGCGCCAGATGCCGCGCACCTTTCGGTGCGATCGAATCCGAACGGCGGCGAGGACGGGCACCCGCTTCCATCTTCTGACAAAAGGCGCGTTTCGCGCCTCACTCGACGCAGATGACCTCCTGACATGATGGCATTCGGGCGAAGAAAAAGCGTTGGGCCCTGGCGCGGTGAGACCGAGGTTCTGCGCGGACGGACGCGTGGCGGAGACTGGATTCACCTCGCTCCAGGCTGATCGGGGTCAAGGGTCTGGTGATGAGTGATGCGCATATGGCTGCGTCCATCCGGTTGTGATCAGCCCTGTAGTCGACTTGTTCATGACAACGCCCATCGCTTTGGCGCGTACGATCCAGAGCTGGGACAACAAGATCCACGCAACGCCTTCCTTAGGGCGATTTGCAATTCAATCTTGTATGCCATGGCCTGAAAGAGGTCGGTCTCCTACCGCGAAAGTGGTCCGTTCCCCGGGGGCGTCCGGGTAAGGCAAGTCCCCCTTCCCCCCGGCGCATTGCCGTCAGCGGGCATTTTTTACTGGCCGGAGCCATATCTCATTGCCTGACGTCTGTGCCCGCACCGGCAGGAGGAGTTCAAGGCTTTTCGCGAAGTCATCCGGCTCGCCAGCCGGGAATGTGCCGCTGAGGCGCAGGGCGGCGAGGTCCGGGTCTTCGATCCGTATCACGGTGGCAGAATACCGGTTCATCTCGGCGACCGCCGCTTCCAGCGTCACGTCCCGGAACTGGAGCATGCCACTGCGCCAGGACAGGGCCGTCTGCGTGTCAACCTGTGTGAGGGACGCGATGTGGCCGGCCCGCATGACCAGGCGGTCGCCCGGTCTGAGCCGCGTGGCCGCAGGCGTTTCAGGCCGGGAGGCGGTGGAGGTGGCAGTCCCCTGCCCCTTGCCTGCTGTCTGCGGCGCGACGCTGACGGACCCTTCGATCAGGGTGACGGACATGTCCTCCGGCCTGAGGAAGATCTCGAACATTGTACCGAGCGCTCGGGTTTCGGTGCCGGCGGCCCTGACGGTGAACGGGCGCGCTTCTGGCGCGACCGCGAACAGGGCCTGGCCGCGCACGAGGTCGACCCGGCGTTCGGTCGCAGAATAGCTGACCGTGAACTCACTATCTGTGTTGAGTGTGACCTGGCTGCCATCGGCCAGCGAGTGCGTGCGGATCTCGCCGATGGCGCTGGCATAGGTCAGGGCCTGCGGGGCCGGGTCGGCATGGATCAGCAGGAATGACACCGCCCCGAGCGCCAGCGCGGCCGCCGCGCAGGCGAGCCAGATTGCGGCTGTCTTCAGGGCGCGTGAAGGCGGGGTTGGCCGGCGTGCGGGGTGTGGGCTGGCATGGGGGCTGGGCGGCGTCTGGCCCAGCGCGGAGCGGTCAGCCAGCTGCAGGCCCGCCTCGACCTGGCGGAAGGCGGCTTCATTGGCAGGGTCGGCTTCCCAGGCACGGAATGCGTCCCATGTGTCCTCGTTCGCATGCGGGTCCTGCAGTTCGGCATACCACCGCGCTGCGGCCTTCAGGCGGCTTGCTTCCTGGTCCTTGGTCATCGCCCTGCCTGCTACCTGGCCGGGTCCGGGTCCCGGCGATCTTCACGGGCCAGCCGTTCGGCAATCTCTGCCACGGCGTCCGCAATGTCACTTTTGACCGTACTGCGCGAGACTGACAAGCGGCTTGCGATCTCGTCATAGGTCAGGCCCTCGAAACGGTGGAGCCTGAGCGCTTCGCGTCGGCGCGGCGCCATGGCCGCTATCACCTCTTCAGCCAAAGCGAGCAGCTGGGCATCCATGACCTGTGTCTCCGGTGTGGCTGACCGCTCGCAGGTGAGCCTGTACTCAATGTCGCTGATCTCGGTCGAAGCGCGCTGGCGGCGATAGTCGCCGGATTTGAGGTAATTGACGGTGAGGTTGCGCAAGGTGGTGAAGAGCAAAGGGCGCAGGTCCTCTGCGCCCTTGTCCGGATAGGCGCGCCGGACAGCGAGGAAGGCGTCCTGGACAAGGTCTTCGGCAACGGCCCGGTTGCCGGTGCGGATCTGGGCGAAGCGCAGGAGGTGGGAATGCTGGCTGCGGAAGAGATGGGTCAGGGGGGTGGGTGTCGGGGGCGTTTGCGGTGCGGGCGGGTCCATCTCGCCTGCGCCGGCTGATGCGTGTTCGGTGCGTCTGGCAGGCAGTATCGTCGCGCGGGTGCGTCGAATGGGTTGGGGGAGGTTCATGGCGCGGGTCATTGGGGGGGCCCCCCCAATTGAATCCTTAAAAGCTGCCACACATAGTCAGGCACTTAGCACAACCTTACATATCCAATATTGAGATGTTCTAGTTATCTTTTTTGTAAATGTAAAGTTCTCATTTCTCGCTTTGCACGTCGACTTATCCATCATCGGTAGGGGGAGAGACGATGCATGGAACTTCAAAAAACTTTCGGATCCAACGTTCGACAATTTAGACGCGCTAGAGGCTGGACCCTCGAACGACTTGCCGGAGAAGTTGGGGTCTCTCGGGAGACTATTGGAAAAGTCGAACGTGGAATATCGGCACCTCTATTTGAAACGGTCGAAAAAATTGCAGACGCGCTGAATGTCCCCCCTCAAAATCTGTTCGGAGTGAAATCTTTCCCTCCGGGTGAGCGAGGAGAATTGCTGGCTGAGATTTCAGGAGTTCTAGCTAATCTGAATCACAAACAGCTCGAACGTGTAAGAAAGATGCTGGAAGCTCTCCGATAAGTTAGGAGGCTTATACGCAATCGAGTTGAAGTTGCCGATTCAGCGACATGGTCACCGGCCGCGTCAGATATGAACGCATTGCTCGCGACAACGCCTCGTATTCGACTGTCTGCTTCTGGCCCTTAATCGCCGGTCGACGTCGCCACCTCGAACGTCCAGCTTACTTCTGCTTCGGGTCATGAGCGGACATAAAAATTTCAGGCTCGCCAGAGACTGTTGGCTCTCTATTCCGGCTTCGCAAGCGAAGCGGGCAATACGGTCTTCTGGAAGGCATTGCTGGCTTTCCAGTACTCACCAGCGGGGTCCCAACCCTGGAATACAGCCACGACATCATAATCTGGAAACACCATGATCCGCTGTCCCCCTAGTCCATATCCCGCAAAACCGAGTGGGCGGCCCGTTTCGTCCTCCGGCACCCACCATTGATAACCATAGCCGAAGGGTGAGGAATTATCCCCGGTCGCGGAAGAGGGAACGTTGGAGGCCACGGAACGACGCACCCAATCTGCCGAAATGACGCGCTGGCCGTCCCATTGCCCTTCTCTCAGGAACAGGTAGCCGATCCGCGCCATATCATGGGCTGACAGGTAAAGACCGCCTTCGGTATCCGCTTCGCCATCTGGCGTTATTTTCCAATAAAACGCGTCAATGCCGATTGGGTCGAACAGTTTTTCTTTCGCCCATGTGTCAACGCGCTTGCCTGTCGCTTCGTGCAGGATTTTGCCGAGG